>SCPP01000037.1_pt1:367500-595000 | contig 1395074 bp, 1979 predicted proteins | sample 6106811 | NCBI WGS metagenome assembly SCPP01 (sample SAMN10720449, study PRJNA508395) | human gut metagenome | isolation source: Participant 2 stool, 15 month | host: Homo sapiens | collected 2018
TTGTCATTTTTGAAATTTTTACGATTTTTGTGCTTTTACATCATTTTACCCATATTTCATATAAAACGGCCTATAAAAATGTCTTAATTTCATTTAAAAAATTTAAAATGAGCATAGAAAAAAGTTAAACTGGCATATATTTTTGTTTAATCTCAAAGAACATTTCACTTTACCTATAAATGAAATGTATCTGAGGTACAAACAAAACAAATTATTTTATGCATTTTCAACTTTACTCATTTATGGATTATAATTTCAAATCACTTATCCAAATAAATTCACTCATCTAAATATATATATACATACTAAAAGATGATGTCGGTCTGTACCTTATTCCAGTACAATCTTCCAACACCATCTTTATATATGAAATATAATTTATTCGGATTCTGCCACTCCTGCTTTTACTTATTATATCCATCCTGCGTGCATACAATGTACCGGCGATTATGCAGCACATTATTATGACTGCCATAATCAGAAGCTCAAGCCACATATTGTAACCGCCAGGACTGTACATTCCACTTCTAAGCGCCATACAATATATAGATATAACAAGCGGATTATCAGAAAATGCCCCTACAACCAGAAACGACACAACTATAATATATGCGATTGTAGGTGAAACGATAAGTCCAACAGCAATCTGATAATGCCAAATGTTATAGTCATCACAAGGCTCATAACCATCATACTTGCCATAAGCCCTGTCAGATTAGGATTATCAATAATAAGCTGCTTATCCATATGAAGAAGTGAATAGCAGACCTCTTTCGTTGGTACAAATGTAAAACCACCCGTACATATACCTGCTATAATAATAATGACATATAACATTGCATAACATATACAGGAGATTAAGACACACCATATGCACTTGCTAAGCCACCATTTAATACGGCTTCCCGTTCTTATAAGTATATCCTTACCATACCCATATAGGTCTTTTATGACATAATTGCCTATAATATAGGCTATAAATATGTTAGGAAGTATATATACAGATGATATATCAACATTATTTTTAGCACCCGCATCAAACTTCTTAACACCGTCAAACATCCACATAACCATATCACCACATGTATATGTATCTATATGCCTGTTTGCCCTGCACAGCATTATAAAATGTATAATACAGGCTATATATACCACACAAAGCACCGCATATTTCTTCCACTGCTGTATTATTCCTTCTCTTATATCGTACTTTATCTGCAACATAAACATACGCATATACGTCACACCTCCCTTACCAAAGTATATTTTAACTGCTGTTAATCTCTATGATATGATGTGAGTATGAAAAATAAATTTTGCCACTCACTGATGTATCAGGATTGCTACATTGCTATGTAATCACGCAATCTTTAAACACTTCAAGCTCTCATAGTTTCATTGATTAAATCATATCATACATTATGACCCCAGAAATTCCTTCTTTAAATATGACTAACACATTTACAAGAACAAACACTATAATAGCAGCCAGCAACGGATATATGACATTGTTGCTTATACTCAGTCCTTTCTTATAGGTTGCACCCGCTATATAATATTTTGAAAATATAATTCCGTCACATACTCCTGCCTTATCAACTGTTATTAACGCTATTGATGCCAGATATCCTGCCCATTCCTTGTTTGTGCCCCACCATACTCCAAGCATAATAATACCGGCAGCAAGAAATGTTTCAAAGGTTTCCACTATGTATGATATAAGAAGTAATACAAATGAAGGCTGTTCCTCACATATCCTGCCACTCCATGCCATACAGCGGCTGTTTAGTTCATTCCAGTTATAAAACCTATCCGTGAGCACCAGTCCTGCTATTGTTGTTAATATAAATACATATAATGTAAAAATACTGTTAAAATAAACAAATCAACAACACTTCTTTTCCATACATTAATAACCCTGCCTTCACGGATAACCTGCATTGGTCTTTGATTATACCTTTCCACAAATAATATATAGAAAAGTGCAAATGGCACGCAGAATGTTGATACAACATGCATTACCCCTACCAGATATATATCATACATGCATGGCACCGCCCTCCGGACATAAGATTACCCTTAAGCTTATCACAGCACCAATTGTCATAACTGACAATACTATAGCTGTAAACCTGACTTCGTTTATCCTTAATAAATCCACCAACCTTTTCATAAGCACCTGCCTCCGTTCCAATTATGTCTTATCCAACCCCTTACTTTTTATAAACTAATGGCAGTCCCTGTTTTACATTCACACCACTATATACCTCACTCCTGTCTTATATCCAGCTCAAGAAGACTCTTAGTTTTCAAACTCGCTTCTGTCCTTGTTCTGATTATTACTTACATGAGTAAACTGCGTTGATAAATATATATTGTCATATGAAAAATCATCTCCATACACTATATTTTTATATACATATGTTCCTTTATCCTTATCATAATATTTTGTATACTGTTTAACCCATTTATCTTCTATAAAATATATAAGTACAATTTCTTTTTCCTCACCCGGCTGTAAAGTCACCCTCGTAGACCCTTTCAAAGTAAATGCATCCGGAACATCTACACAGTGAGCTCCTCCATCATTCTTTCCAAGCACACGCCTGTAACTCATCACTGAATTTTCTGTTTTATGCTATATAAATACAGCCCAGAAGGTAAAAATAAATGTTCATAATTATTTTCATTTTTACACTGAGTTTTATAAAAGTGCCTTACGCTCCACACCACGTTCACTATCTAATATATGGCCCTGCTCATCTATAGAATCTTTATCGATATCCACATCAAGCAGAAATCTTCTTACATTGTCATATGCATATTGTGATGTAAGCTGCTTTAAATCATCAAAATTGTCTGTAATCAGTGTGTCTTTAACTGTAAATGATAATGTTTCATTTCTGCTTCCCATTGTTACTTTGTCCGTTTGGCCATAATCTATTAATTCCGGTGTATAAGCTGCATTACACTCCTCATAATCTTGCTCTGTAATTAGCCTCTCTAAATTACCAGAAGATACTTCTGCTTCCGATTGACCGGATGACTCACTGTTTACCTTCTTTAATGATCTGTCCTCCATCATCTTATATATGTCAGCAGTACTTTGTTTACTGCACCCTGACATCATTATTAACATACATAATATAATAAATATTGTGGTTATTCTTTTCATCAACATACCTCTGCCATCATTTCTTAATTTTATGCAATACAACAATTTTATTTATTACAGTCCTTTAATATCATCAAGAATTATAATTTCGTGTACAGGATAATTAGATAACACAATACTGATACGTGATTTTTAACATCCATCTTCTGTCTGTTCTCATACTTCCACTGGAAAGCAGGAAATTAAAACAATTTCTTTTGTTCCTGTGCTTTAAGTCTGACACTGGTTAATTCGCCATCTTCCATCGTCTCACCATACATCCTTGCACCAACTGGATATATTTCCAGTCCTAAGTGTTCTAAAAGCCCTTTGATAATCTGATTTCTTCATCTGTTTCATTCTTAATATCCATCTTGACTATAAAATAATAAGCTTCACTGTCGGAGCAAGAAGCTGCGATCCATATTGACTGTTTGTCCTCCTGTGGCATATACTCTGCCGAATTAACTTTTATACTTACATTACCAGTTTTATCCATTCACCTGTAGAATGTATCTGCTGCTCCGGTTTTGGAAATCTTTTATTCACATCTATATAACCGGCAAGCCAGACACCTGATATCGCCAATATCAGGACGACTAAAACAACACGCCCGATTATTTTTTTTTAGAGTGCATCATTCTTCACCCTCTCCACACATATATAATCAGATCTAACAATAGAATTACACATATAAATATTGCAAAACTCTGCCAGTAATCAATTGCCAACTGATCTATCCTAAACAATCTCCACGGAGCTGCTGCCCTTATATATCTATAATCTTTAATAGGAAGCCAGTTTAAAACAGCATTAAGAAATTCGCACAGCACACTTGGAAACAGTAATACAATAAATGCATTATTAACATACATAGATATAACCAAGGACATTGTCGCCAGCAGACCTGCACATATAAACTGTAGAATAAAATATAACAAATAATATATATATGGATGTGTAAATAATATATATGACCACATTCCATTAGCATTACACGGAATAGTATCTGTGATTGCTATAAAGAGGGTATTACTGCTGACGTTGCGAACAGATTGAGCATCAATGGCAGAACCGCTGCTGTTCCACCTGTGAGAAATACCGCAATATATTTAGCTAATATATAGTTAATTTTTGGTTCTTGAGTAATAATTTTCACAATACCTTTTTATTATCTGTATAATATGTAATTGCATAAGGTATAACAACAAGCAACGGAATCAGCCTTACATATAACGTATAATGCCAGCCTTCTCCCATCGCCATCCATGTATTATTAACATTAGCTACTGTAACCAGAGTTCCTGTTTTATAAAAGCGTAATGGATTGAGTGCCACTGGCACTACCTTCTGAAAATGTAATGCGCTTATGACTATACCTATCAGAAGCGACACCTTCAACCCCGCGCTTTTAAATGCCCTTTCCAGCTCTATCTTTAACATCTGCTTCATATATATCCTCCCATTCCGCGAGTGAAAATCTATTTATGTACTGTAATACATTTGCAATATATGTATTAAACACAAAAATCACATAGAATTCACTAAATCTCTATGCACTGGATTATATCATACGGATTATTCCATATTCAGTTAATGTAAAAGTTGTATCCGTTAATGTAACTTTTGTATTTCAATTATCATTTTTACTTTTAACAGCGGATTAAATATTAATAGTATATTATATTTACTATATGCTTATCCTCGTCTGATATACATTTTCTGATATATTTTCTTTATAACTGCCTCCATATTTTTGACGATACGGCGCACATTATTAACACCTCTTCCGTGGTCTATATAATATATAGCCGGTTTCTTTTCTTTTTCATTCTGATAGTTATTCTCATTATTATTATCAGCTTTCCTATACTTTCTGTTATAATTATATGGATATAACCGCCTGTGCTGATATTATTAACTGCCTTTATGCTATTGTCTAACAGATTACCTATTATAACTCCCAGATCACCCATATCTATGTTAATCTGTTCTGGAACCTCCGCCTCACATTCCACCGAAATATTGTGAGGAATACTACTAAGCTTATATGTTAAAATGTTGTTAATGACAAGATTGTTACAGTATATTTTCCCCTTTACCATATCAACACTTCCTATCATACCATCCAGATAATCAAGTGCTGTCATCCCCAACTCAGCCTGTTCTTGATATCATGCCTCATGTCCCTTAGCTCTTCCTGCCCTGACTTAATATTATCATATATTTCCCTAGTTTCACGCTCACGCTCAAGCATAATAAGTTCATAACTGTGTCTGCTGTTTTGTTCAATCATATTAATAAGTGCAGCCATAATATTCATAAGACACCACATAATAATAAGTATCACCATAACATTTTTCCTGACATCAGCATATTCATACCCAATTCTGCTTATCATAATACTTAATATGCTTACATCAAACGATATCACGGTTATGGCAATACCCGCCAAGCCTCCAAACTCTATGCCTATATATTTATTATATACATTGATAATTACGACAAGTAATATTCTAATCATAATAATACAGATTAATTCTTTATATATATCACCAGCCGTCTTTCAAGTCTTGTAAGCGAATAGCTTTCCAGTATAAAACGCACTAGCATATTGACCATAATGGAAGTACTTATATGATATGCAGCATTGGCTGTTGCTGTGTATATATCAAATATACTATTTTATAATTCAGCAGCATAAATGCAAAAGAATTATATATATGCCATAAACATTATTATATGAAACATATAAACGCAGTATATATCAATAATAGCAAGCATAATATTATATATATATCCTGCTATAATCCTACATAACCTGACCTGCCATAACCACCTGTATTCAAATTTTCTTCTGGTTTATTATATTGGGCAGGCGCATACATTTTCTGGTATTCCATATATATGATATAATCTATTACACCAGCCAGCACATAAAATAAAGTTATTTCATTGTTTATCATATCTTAAGTACACCTCTTAATATCTGTCTACCACAAACGCCTGCTTTTGCCTCTCTGATGTTATATACTCAGTATAATCTGTCATAAAGTCATTATATCTTCCACGACCTAAGTCGAGTCTTATCTCTGTTCCATCTACGCCACGCTTACACCATACATTGTTTTATCAACACGGCTTACATATCTGTAATTAACTATACATCCGCTTCTTGTCTTTCCAAATATCAGCTCTGGCAGTTCATCATATACATCATTAATCTTGGCATAAAACTGATACTCCATATTAGTAGTTACAAGATTAATTATTCTTTTGATGACTCCATGTATACAATATCATCATAATATGCATTGATTAATTCACGATTATATCTGAAGGTCAGCTTATCATTTCTTGCATTAATAACTTCTTCAAGCTGTGTTACAATTTTATCCACTTTTGCTGCGTAACCGGTTTTACTATATAATTAAAGGCATGCACATCAAATGCTTCTGCCATATAATCTGTATGGCTTGTTGTAAAACAATTATAGAATTAATATCGCATTTCTTGATATATTTTGCAAGTTCGACACCATTATCTGCCCCAAGTTCTATATCTAAAAATATACATCATAATGATTATTTTCAAGCTCTGACATAATATCACCGACACCCAAATATACATCCACATCAGACTCATATTCAGTTTCCCTCAATCTCTCATAAATAAGACTTTCCAAGGTTCCAGCCTGTATCCTGTCATCCTCGCATATTGCCACCTTCATCTTACGACTCTTTCTATTCCCCTATACGCATATTAAGCATTTTCATTATACAAGAATAATTTTCATTATAAGGTTATTATTGTACACGAACTCAAGGAAGCTGTTAGAATGTATCTGTGCAAGTATGTCTGCTGCCCACGAGCTGTTTCCTGCTGCGGTCACGATAGCAAACATAAGCCATACCACTATGAGCCCCTCAACAAGTCCTGTCACGAAGCCGCCCAGTCTGTCTGCCTGATGTATAACAGGAGTCTGCTTATAATTCCAGTTACGGCTGTAATTATCTTAAGTATGATAAATAATACTATAAATACTATGCAATAACTCACTGCATTTACTATAATAGCCGCCATCTGCGCTGCAAATATCTTTGAAGCGATATCCTTTAATGTAAGTGTAGCTGATTCTTCAACATTTTCGACAAGCTTTGAAGTCACTGACTCTGACACACTCTTTGTAAGGCTGTCTGGAAGGTTCATCTTCTCACTTATCGCAGCTACCTTCTCTTCTATGTCATCTATATATGCAGATATTCCTTCACCGGCAATATCCGCATCATCTTCGCCATAACTTTTGCCATCTCTTGAAACATTTTCATATATGCTTTTTCTATCTTCTCGTCCCACTTCGTATTGTTTCTTATATATTCACTAAGAACTGGTGCTGCAAATGTTGTAACTGCTATTGTTATTACCATTGTCGCAAGGGAAACTGCTATCTTTATAACGCCCTTTTTCATTCCTATGAGTGCAAATATGCACAAAACTGCTAATACTGCTATTAATACCATAATAATTTTCTCCGTTTCTATATCGTATACTTACCATTATATGCCATAAAGTCAAAAGCCGTTCGTACCTGTACGAAAGACTTTAAGACTTCTATATTCAACTATTATTTCAACTTAATATTCTGTATATACTTGGCACTTACAAGCACGTACTCACCTCTCGTACCAGTTGCTATTATCTTGCTTGCCGGCATATCAAAGTTCATATTCGCTATATTTTGCCACTAAGATTGTATACAGATAATGTTGTTGAATTATTCATAACAACGCTCTTCTTATCAAATGTTATATTCTCCACCTGTGTACCAAACTGTGCCTCACATACTTTACTTCCTGAGGTATTGTATACAAGCAGCTTGTACAACTCACCAGAAGCTGAATTATCTACTATCAGACCTATATAGTCTTCTGAGAAGAATACTCTGTTTATCGAACTGTCTATATGTATCTCTTTCTCAAGGCTTGGATATTCCTTTATTCTGTATATACTTATGACATCCTCGCCTACTGCCACCGCTATGTTATTGCTAAGGAACTGCACGTCACCAACAAGTGTATCATTATAGTGGTTAAAACCGCCCACTACTCGCTCTGTTTCGTTCTGTCCTACTTCTGAGAAGTTGTAGAATACAACATTGGTCTTAATATCCTCACCACTTACATATACATATGATGCTATAAGCTTAGTTGCATCATTAGATATGCTCACATCCAGAGGATATCCATCTCCTGAAACGGTTGTCTTGATACTGTATATCTTAGTTCCCTCTTTAGAGTACATATTGATATAGTTAGCTTCGTTATCTTCAAGAACTGCCACAACCGCACCATTGGATGCAACTTCTATCTGTGATATGACAAGTGAGGTATCTATCTTTCCAAGCATACCTGTCTTGTTAAACACATATACTGTATTACCATTAATATCTCCTATTGCAACACAGTCTTCACACATTTTCACCTGAGGCTTCTGCATTGAATATGTCTGATTCCATAGCCTTTCCCTTATCTGTGTAGTAAGAGGCTCCATCATTACTATACTTTATGTATCCGCCATTGTATGCAATATACTGCGATGTTGCTGTATCCTCTCTGTTAAGAGAACCCGTGATACTATATGAGCTATATGTATATCCATCAAGCAGATGCATAGCAAGCAGGACAGCACCCACTATGAGCGCAACTACAATTAAGACAAGCACACCCATACGTATCCTGTGTCTTCTTATTCTTAGCTTTACTTCTTCATAGTCAGCCTCATCGGTAACTGCTGTCTGTTCTTATTGTCTGTATTTAATTGTATTACTTTTCTTACCGGAGCTTTCTTATCTCCCGTAAATCTTGAACCACCTGAAATTATGTCAGCCATTATTATCCCCTTTTCGTTGTAGATAAATGTGTCACGTAACCGCGACAAATGCTGATTTAATTATACATAATCCCCATAAATATTCAAGAAAGTTTATATGATTAAAGGGACAAAAGGTATCATTGATGCATATCATAATCTGATTAATCATAATGTATGTCATCAGTCAGGCAGTTTTATTTCCTGTCCTATAAATAATACGTTGCTGTCATTAAGTCCGTTATACTGCATAACTTCTGAATATTTGGCTGTTGTGCCGTAGTGTCTTTTACATATTCCCATAAGTGTATCGCCCGACTTTACTATATATGTACTGTAGCTTCCTGTGATGTATCATCATCCGAGCCTTCCTCCTGCCATCGAAGCTGCCGCACTTTTATCATTATCAGACGGCTTACTTTCACCTGCTGAGGCAGCCGCACCATCTGTTGTCTTAACCTCCTCTGTTGTTTTAGTACTATCTGTTGCCGCTGTTTTGCTGTCCTCTGTAGGATATACATCTCCTGACAGCTTGTTTACTGTAATAGCTGCATCCCCACTTCCATCATCTGACACATTATTTTTACCGCTATCAACACCATCTTCAAGCTGGTTCATAAGGTTATTGACCGACTGGTTAAGCTTTTCATCCTCTCATAGTTATTCATAAGATTAATACCTATAACTATTATGACAACGACAAGGAAAGCGCTTACACCATACATAAAGCTGCCGCTTTTCTCTGCTCCCTTAACTCCTCCTTCTTTTTATCACATTTCTTATATTCTTTACCACGCGGTCTGTTCTTGCATCCTCGCATCGTCTTTTTTCGCTTCGCTCTAACATATACTCCTGCATCTCATAGTTGCGCTCATAGAAGCACACATAGCCCTTCTGCTTTTAAGAGCACCATTCTCATACAGGTAAAATGCTCTTCCTTCTCAACTGTATCAACAAGATAAAGTGTCTTCATATTGCCTGCAAAGTTGTCCAGATGAAGCTTTTAAGTCTTGCCATTCTTTCATCTGTTACCTGTGGAACTACAGCAAACCACCCAACCACTGAAAGGTCTGGAAAGTATTTCTATATCTGAATATATCTTATTCCACACACCCTCATTGAAATATATACCTGTTTCGGCGGCATCCTTTAACGCTGCCTTTATGACACCCTTTACAAACACACATTTTTCTGCCCTCCTTAGTAAGTTCCCCAGCAGTACTCCCGCCTGCTCTTCCTCTGGATTGTTATACGCAATAGAGTTGATATATGTAAATGCGTAGTCTTCTATGTATATCTTCTTATCAGAGCTGACATCCCCTATCTGCTTGATATTCTTTGGTCTTCTTATACATACACTGCTATCTTTAGACTTTTCGCTGGTTTATCTGACTCATCTTTGTTACATATTATCTCTATCATGTCCTCCTCCATTCTCTCGCAGCCTCTCTCTTAAGCCCAGCCTTGCTGTTATCTGTAGCTGGCGGTACTGCGGCATCATTACTGCTATTCAGCATAGCATTAAAATGTTGTAAATTTTATCAGAAAATGTCGGAGAAAAATATATTTTTATTATGGAATATTTCGCGTTTTTATGAATAGATATGATGTATCAGGCCCGCTTTACTATGATGGCAGGTCTTAGAAATGAGGATTATTATGCGCTATTATTACGACTCTACAAGTAACGATGCAGCTTTGCTGTTAAGCGAAAAGCTAAAGTACATAATAAAACTTCTAAAGACTCTAATCAGGAAACTATTATTCTGTGTGTTGGAAGCGACCGTTCAACTGGCGACAGCCTTGGCCCTATTATAGGATACAAGCTTAAGAAAAGTATGCAGTGCGACTTCTATGTATATGGCGACCTTACCCATCCTGTACATGCCGCCAATCTTGCAAGATATATGGAATGTATTAACCAGACATTTATTAATCCATACATAATCGCTATTGATGCATCTTGGCCGCAAAGACCATGTAGGTCTTATAACTCTTGGTACAGGCCCTCTGCGCCCGGGACTTGGTGTTAAAAGCTGCCTGAAGTGGGAGATATCCACATCACTGGAATTGTTAATGAATCCAGTAATGAAAACCACTCCACACTCCAGACAACCCGTCTGTGCGTTATTATGCAGATTGCTGATGTTATCACCAATGCTTTCGAATGTTACAGCAAAACACCTTCTAGCGCAGGTTCTTATATTCTGCTATTGCCTGCGCTATTGTTGTACATGTGCCGCCCTTCATAATATTATCCAGTTCGGCAAGCTTATCTTTATCTATGAACTCTCTGCCAAGATAAGCTTCATAGTTGGATGATATGTATATGCGCTGCTGCTTTATAAGGTCATCCAGCTTTGTATACTCATCCTTCTTTGGCAAGTTCACTGTTCATAAGTTCAAGCTTATCAGCGTACCTGTTCTGTATCTCTTCTAAGATATCCGGCTTTACTGTTTCCTCGAACTCTTTAAGCGCTTTCTGCTTCTCATTCTCTGTACTGCTTATACTGTCATGAAGGTCATTAATCTTATGGTCAAAGCTTTCAAGACCATACATTGCATCATTGTCATCTTTCTTGATGGAATGACCTATTTTCTTAATAATCTTCTTGTTGTTTCTTATTCTGTACTTAGTGTCCCTTTGCCGCTATTATGGTGCTCTGGTGAGGCATAATAAGGTTAATATAGACACTCCTGCTTATTATAAGAAACAGTACTGCTACAACTGCCGTGTATACAACAGGCACCCATACCGGCACTGCTGGCAGAATATAAAGCACCGCCGGAATACCTGCACACACTATAAGCATAAACAGTATGTAAACAAGCACATCCTTTAACTTTCGTGATAAGAATATGGCAAGGAAGAAAGAATTATTAGTTATCTTAGGAACATTTTCCTGAATAAATGCTTTCTCTATCTGTCCTGCAAGCTCCTTATTCTCTTCACGTAAAGATGCTGTTTCTGTCTGGATGCGCTCCTTTATTCCCTGCATCTTTGCCTTATCTCTTTCTGCCTGTACCTGTTTTATCTTATCCTTATCACACGCTATCGCCTTATCATAACCTGCACAGATAGAGTCTGTACTTTCCTTTATTCTTGACGATATCTCCTCTTCCATAGCCTTTGTTGTGCTATCGGTTTCTCTTGTTATATCCTTTATGCTTGCAGCTATGTGTTCAAGTCTTTCCTGATTTTCCTCATGCTCATTAATATCAGAAAGAATCTGTTCAAGAACACTCTGGTCTGCACTTAGTATATTCTGCTCTGCCATTACCCTCGCCTGCTCTTTTACTTATTGTTTCTATAGTAATTGATCAGACATCCGTCAAGAATGATCTCACGCTCATCATCTGTGAGTTCATCCATCTTAAGTGTGAACTCCTTCATATCCTTGTTAACAACATATGCCTTCATAGATGTTGCCTTATTCTTAACTGCCTCTGTTATCTGAGGTATGAATATATAATCACCGTTAGCAAAGGAAGTTCTCCCTTATCTACTATAAATGGAAGCATGCCCCAGTTAATAAGATTAGAACGGTATCTCTTAGTAGCATACTCATTAGCTATGTTTGCCCATCCGCCAAGTACCTTCTGACAGGAAGCTGCCTGCTCTCTGGCTGAACCATCACCTGGCTTAACTGCGAATATTGTGCTTCCAACACCAACATTTTCTTTGCTTACATCATAAGTTTCTTTAATCTTATGCATAATATCTCTTAACTCTGGAAGTGCTTCTCCCATACATTCTCCGGCTTCTCTTGCTTTTTCTGCCTTCTGTACTTCTTTCGCACGTCCGACATATGCAGGATCTTTTCTTGAAAGAGCGAACTCTGCAAGTCCCAGTGGATTAGAACGGTAAGAAGATGTCTCTCCGGACGGAATCAGCTCATCTGTTGTTGTAACAGGGTCATGTATCTCTGAAACAACCTTTATTATAAGGTTTTCTGGAAGTGCAACCATCTCTGGCCAGTCCTTAATATTAGGGCCAAACTGGATTTCCTGGTCAGGATCTGCTACTCCCTTGCTGTCAAATACTCTGTTAGCATATATATTGCTGTCAAAGTGATATGTTGGGCCTGTGAATTCAACATCACAATCTGTAGCTGCTGTAAGGAATCCCTTGTTAGCTGCTGTAGCTGCGATAGACCTTGCATCCATAAGTGCAACTGATGATATCTGACCATTCTGTAACTTAGAACCTTCTCTGTTCGGGAAGTTTCTTGTGGAATGTCTGATTGAAAATGCATTGTTAGCAGGTGTGTCACCAGCACCAAAGCACGGACCACAGAATGCGGTTTTCACGATCGCACCAGCTGCCAACAGATCTGCCAGTTTGCCGTTTCTTGCCAGCTCCATATATATAGGTGTACTTGCAGGGTATACGCTGAGTGTGAATTCATCAGCACCGATAGAGTGTCCTCTTAATATATCAGCGGCTGCGCATATATTCTCGAATCCACCACCTGCACAACCAGCGATAATTCCCTGGTCTACATATAACTTACCGTCTTTAATCTTGTTAGTAAGTTTAAAGTCTACCTGTCCATCTAAGCTGACAAGTGCTTCTTTCTACATCATGAAGAATATCAACAAGATCGCATTGAGTTCATCAATCGTATATGTATTACTTGGATGGAATGGCATAGCGATCATTGGTTTGATCTTACTAAGGTCAACGTATACAACGCCGTCATAGTAAGCAACACTGCCCGGATTCAGCTCCTTATATCCCTCGCTTCTTCCGTGAATCTCATAGAACTCCTGAATCTTCTCATCTGTTTTCCAGATAGAAGACAGACAAGTTGTCTCTGTTGTCATAACATCGACACCGATTCTGAAATCAGCGCTTAAGCTTGATACGCCAGGTCCTACGAACTCCATAACTTTGTTCTTTACGTAACCATTTGCAAAAACTGCGCCGATGATCGCAAGCGCAACGTCCTGCGGTCCTACACCCTTCATAGGCTCACCTGTCATATAGATGGCAACTACTCCCGGCATATTGATATCATAAGTTCTGTTCAGAAGCTGTTTTACAAGCTCTGGTCCACCTTCTCCCATTGCCATGGTTCCAAGTGCTCCATAACGTGTATGGCTGTCTGATCCAAGGATCATCTTTCCACCGCCAGCTAACATTTCTCTTGCGAACTGATGGATCACTGCCTGATGCGGTGGTACATAAACTCCGCCGTATTTCTTTGCAGCAGTTAATCCAAACATATGATCATCTTCGTTGATGGTTCCCCCTACTGCACAGAGGCTGTTATGGCAGTTTGTCAGTACATAAGGGATCGGGAATTCTCCAGTCCTGACGCACGTGCTGTCTGAATAATTCCTACAAACGTAATATCATGAGATGTCAGCTTGTCAAATTTAATCTGCAGTTTCTGCATATTACAGGAAGTATTATGGTTCTCTAATATCCCATAAGCTATAGTATTCTTAGCCGCCTCTTCCTTAGTTACATTCTTTCCTGTCTTTGCAGCAACTTCCTGTGCTGCTGTCTGGCTGTCCTCAATAACTTCTGTTCCGTTAATGAGATATGCGCCGCCTTTGCTTAACTTAATCATTATGAACTTTTTCCTTTCGCGTTTATTATACTGTTATTTAAGATACCATAGACAAAGGTCTAAACCCGCATGAACTTACTCATAGGCGGATGAATGACCTTGTGCCCCGCCACAATATGCGAATATTGGGTAGGGTGCTATGCCAGTGGCACATGTTTAGCACGGACCGAAGCGGAACGTAAACGTGTGAGTGCGTAGCACGAAACAATCCGTAGGTATCTTACATCATTTAATTATCAATTCATGAAATCAGGCTACAGGTATTAATCTTCAAGATATGCCGAAACTTTTTCTTGATATCTTCAATAACCGCTGCATCTGCCTCATTCTGCTTCCATGTTACATTAACTGTATCATTCTTATATCTTGGAATAATATGCATATGGAAGTGGAATACTGTCTGTCCTGCTGCCTCACCATTGTTCTGGACTATATTAAGCCCATCAAAGTCAAGTGCCTTTCTATATGCCTTTGACAGCTTAACTGCAACCTTGAATACATGTGCTGCTGTTTCATCATCCATTGAATATACATCATCAAAATGGTTTTAGGCAATATAAGAATATGTCCCGGTGCTGCCGGACTCGCATCAAATATAACCTTAACTACATCATCTTCGTATATTGAATTCGTTGGTATGTCTCCATTAGCCAGTTTACAAAAATACAATCATCTTTTTTCATAAACGCTCTCATCCTCCTTATACATCTTTTATTGTATACAATAAATGTGCCCGCCTGCCTTTACAGACTATAATGAATTTCATTTTGACACTTACATCATATACTCGTATAATAACTTAAAGCAGAAGTGATTACAACATTTTTGCTGATAATTATTCAAAAGAGTGCATATTTATGTATATTTTTGGCTTTACTGCCCTTTATACAAACATTACATATGTACGGATAAGAATATATAGAAATGAGGGGATTATTATATGTTTAATGAGAATGAATACCAGACAATCATATCTAACTGTCAGAAGGATGATAATCTTGCAAATGCGCTTTCAACTTTAAGAAGTGAGTCTTTAGAAGAATTATCTGTAGTTTCACATGAAATTAAAACTATGCTGCCTACTTAAAGACCTCATATCAGTTTATTGCCCGCAAAACACCTGACTTAAAGGATAATAAGTTCTGGAATAATATGGGTGTTACTATCGATGAGCTTGTGGAATATATGAACCGTACTTCGCTGTACCGCTACAGCTTTAAAGACAGCGAAATAAATGAATACAAGGTATCTGATATACTGGATATTGTGAATAAGTACATTAATAAAAAATATACCGACAAGGTTATAATAAGTGCTGATACATCTGGCTTTGTGGCGTTGTCAGATACACATTTTCTTATATCTTCACATCTTTTAACATCTGGTATCGGGGAGATTATTGATAATGCTTATGAAGCTGCACTTGCGGCTTCAAGTCCGGATAATACTACTGCATACACACCTGTTAAATTATGTATCGGCTTCAGCGAACAGGATGACCGAATAGTTATGTCTATATCGGGTCTTTCTGACACTTCATCTGATGAAAGCATTTACGCTGACTCCAACAACAATCGTAATTATAATATGGATAGGTTATGCGAACCATTCTTTACAACAAAAGAAAAACATACAGGACTTGGACTTTCTATAGTAAACCAGATGTGTATACTATCTGGTGCTGCACTTAGTATGACATATAATACTGATACACATATGACAACAGCTTATATTGCATTTAAAAGGCTTAGCCAAAAGGAATTAAACTTTGCAGGTAAAATAAGTTCGGTGCTATAATGATATCAGTATTTAGAATACTTTTATCATATGATATTGGGGCAAAGCCCCAACTATGACACCTACGGATTGTTCCGTGCTAAATATATGCCACTGGCACATATTACCGTACCCAATATTCGCATATTACAGGATTATCATCCCACTTTTATGCTCATATTGATACACTATGCTCCAAAATCAAATATTTCATCTAACATACGAAGTGTCCTGAAGTTACCCTTTTGCAGTCATTGCACCTGTCATAAATGCCCTGTGGAATGTTATTCTGCCCTGAACTATATTATCAAAGTTTCCTTTGACATCTTCCCTATGACATCTGCGCCCATATCCTCGCCAAATTCCACATTAAGTCTGTCGCCTGAAACATCAACAACAATATTCTTATCCTTGTCGCTTATTATAAACATATATCTTCCGTTATAACTAAGCTCTGGCTTGAAATTGTTTCTGAACACACTTAAATAATATTCATCGCCGCCATTAGCCTGGTCGTTCATAAGCTCTTTGTATATACTTGCCAGTGATTCAATATCCTGCTTTTGTGTTTTTACAAAATCATCATCAGATGCATACTTTGATAACTGTTCACTCTCCTGTGGTGTGAAGCTGATTACTTCCTTTATCACTTTTGTTTTATCGTCTGACTGCTTGAAGGAAGTCTTTTACCTTCTTAGAAATAGTTCTGTATATATTTTCAGCATACTTTTCTATGATGTCCTTATATTCCTGATTAAACTCAAAGTCTGTAGTATCATCCACATATGCACTGAGTGAACTTCCTACAACGCCGCCTATTATCTCCCATGAATTGCAGAGTGCTGTCACAACCTCTTTCTCCATATGCCCTTGACATTACAACCGGAAACATATATGTAGATGCCGCCTTGCTCTTATCTGCATATAACCAGCACGAGTCAAGCAGTGTCTGCATATATCCGCCCATACCGACCCACTCTACTGTTGTTGCAAATATAACTCCGTCCGCATCTGCTACCGACTGTGAAAGTGTTGTAATAGTATTCTTCATCTCATACAGGTTATATCTTGTAACACTTACATTAAGTTCCTCTAACACTTCCTGTATTCTGTTTATAACCACGATTGTCGGGTCATCAACCATACCACGTCCGCCATAATATATATTAACATTCATACTTTCTTGTCCTCCATACACCGCTATTTACTATTCTATACATAATCAAAACACCTGACAGTGACAGGCTTTTATTTTACCGTGAATTTGATTGTATCATATATGTGTCAATTTGGCGATATGATTATATCAAGTAATCTGTAGGTATTGACATCGGAAGATATATTCACAAGTAGATATTAAGGGATAAACTACAAGATTATTAAAGAGTGCTTTTGACCACAACATCATTATATCTCTTCATAAAACAACAGTCATATAACAAAAACATATAATCAAGATAGCTTCACCACGAATTCATACGAAGCTATGCGAAGCGCATCCCCATCTGATAAACACATTTTATTATGCATAGCTATCCTTTCACCATTAATAAATGTGCCATTAGTAGAATTCATATCCTCTATATAGAACTTGTCCTCATCTTTAATTATGCAGGCATGCATTTTACTTATAATAGGAGAAGCTATGTATATATCTGAACTTTCCTCAAGACTTCCTATCGTGCATGGATAACTGTCCGGCTCAAGCTTTTCTGTAACCGCTTCATATCCATCGGCTTTTTAACATATAAAGGAATTTCACTGTCAGTATCCGTTATCTTAAGTGTCAGTTTATTATCCTTAAGCATATTAAGATAATCGCTTAAAAGCATTGTATTACCATACTGTGCAGGCTGTTCTTCTTCCTCATCAATAACTTTTGCCATAACTATATTATCATATTCGTTATTGTCTTTCTGCTTTCCATATTCATTATCCAAACCTGTATTTACCTGCGCTTCTGATGCCTTATCTTCTGCTATGCCATTTTCTGTTTTATTCCCATAATTATGCAGCCTGTATGGTATTAATTCATCCTCTGTCACCTTATCCTCATTTATAAGTTCGCCTATAACCTTTGCCGCTTTATCTGTAATATAGAATATTGCAAGTCCTACTATAATACATATTATTGAAGCTGTATTACTAATCTTTATGACTGCATAAGACTTAAAAACATACTGACAATGGCATTAAGCACGAGCACCGTCGCAACCGCCTTTATTATAAATGTTGTTTTTACTTCTCTTGTCGGGCTTATCAGTGTTTATTATTTCTGGCATTACATCTTTTATTACTGTGCCTTCAAAGTTATTGTTGTTATTATAATTATTGTTTCCAGCATAATTTATATCTTCAACATAATCATTATTTTTACCATTGGCATTATCTTCTCCATAAGCTCTATCTCTGCCATAGGCATTATCCTCACCATAGGCATTATCTGCTCTGCCATCTGTTAAATCTTCCTCATTAATAATATGTATACCCTCATTTTCATCGTCAAAAACTCCATAAGCTTATCTGGCGTATAATCTCTCACCAGAATACGCTGATATATTTCATAGAATTTTACAAGGCTTGACTTTTTGACAGAATGGTCGAACCTTTCTAATATATATTCAAACAGCGAACGCATTTTATCATAGAAGTCTTTTTCGCCTGCAACTGGTGAATACATAAAACTATACTTCTTATCAGAAAGTGAAACATAGATATCCTGTGGATTAAGTATAACCCTGTCAAGATTAAGCATATACTCGTCCACCACTCTTACCATCCTGCTTATATTATAAAACAGTGACTTTACATCCTCCATCGTCACCTTTCCATACTCAAACAGCTTACTAAGCTGCTGTTTTGACGAAATATCATAATATATGCTGTTTTTTCATCAATATAATTCATAGTAATGTGAAGAAAATACTCCGGTGTATTAAGCATAAGCATTTTAACCTCATAATCGTCTTCACATTTCCACTCTCCTTAGTATCTATAACCGCATAATTAACACCATTATTCCGCTCATATCTTACACATATTTCGTTTTCTAATATTTCTTCCATCCTGTTCCTCATTTCTGCGCACATTTTATGTATGCTGACATTTATAATATATTAAATGTTGTGTCAGGTGCGCACGGACACTAATTTCACGTATCAGGCATTATTTTTAACACATTCATAATAATATTTGTTTTTCTTATAAGCTCCTCCGCCTTATTTTTACGTACTTCCTGACTTATGCTTATATTTCCCGTTCTTATTCCAAAGTAACCTATACTCAAAGGCCAGCGCGCACTGCATACAAGCTTGTCTGTATTATTGCTTCCGCCACTAATCCCAACACTTATATTCTTAACAAACATTGTCTTTTCTTCTATATATTTTTACTGCGATTTAATAGCTGCTGCCGCTCATCATCTGTCATTGGCTTGGAACATTCTATAGCTGTCTGACTTAGTATATTTCGTATTGTCACCCTGTCATACATATAACCGCTTACACTGATAAGCGCTATAATTATTAATGTAAATAACGGTATTATTACTGCATTTTCGACTGTATGCATACATTCCGCCTTTTCCTGTTTTGTAATACACTTTATATACAAATATATACGTTTATACAAATATAGCATACTCATTATTACAATCTACAAATATTTTCTTTGTTACTATAAATTAACCTGAATTATTCACGAAGCAGTATCTAAATTAAAACACATAAAATAAGTTGTTTTATTCGTATTACAAATACTCTCATAAACTATGTAAATATAAGCGTTATAATATATGCCACAAGCAGAAATGGTATATACGGAACTGCCGTTTTCAGCTTTATTTTCTTAAAAGCCATCAGCATTCCGCCTGTAACCGCAAGCAGCACAAACGATATAAGTACGGCTGTCACCGCTGCATATACATCCATAAGAAAGCAGACATAACCTATTATTATTCCGTCCGCCTCGCCTATTAAAGACGTAAACAATGACACTACAACAAGCAGTGCCATAATCACAGCCGCTATAATAAGCCTTATATAATCAGGCACATTACCATTTATCATATAATCATAGACATATATAACCGGAATTCCTGCCCCTATCAATATAAGCCATATAACCGGAACTGACCTGCTTTTATATCCTTATATGAAGAAGGATAAGACATATCATAAGATATATATTTTAAACATAATCATCCCTGCACTTTTCACACAACCTCCTGTCCGCAACGCTTGACTTTCTCACCTTCTGGATATCACGTCTTAGCTCACTGCACATACTATCACTGTGAAAGCGTGTTCCATATTCTGTGTAATATACCTGCTCTGAAACCGCATAACTGCCACCTGACTTCCCATATGATTTATCATCCGGACTACACAACTGACAGCTATAATACTTTGCACCCGAACTATTTCTTAAGTTATTAATGTCCACTCTGTCACACTGCTTTATATAACGAAGCAAATACGTACACTGTTCATCTGTGTGATACACTTCACCATCTGCTGTTATGTATACATACTCTGTATTAGTCTGCTGTGAGCTATAGTCATCCTTTTCCTCTCAAGCCACGCATTTACTCGCATACGGTCAGCAATCTTTACTTTAGCACCGCCAAATATGTCAAAAGGATTTTTATGTAATAAGATACTTTTATATCTATTACAGAATTGCCCTGTAATACTCTTGAACTTATAAATATTATCCCTGCACTGCCATTGACAATATTATTCTGTTTGGCATAATCTTCACCAAGCTCTTTTATAAATATTCTGCGCACAGTTTCCACAGCCATTCCATTTTTAATAGCTCCACTTGCACTATCAATAGTTCCGCTGTCGGCAACTCCTCCTTCCAGTGCTTTCTCACCTGCATATTCTGCATAATTTTCATATATATAAGCATATCCGGCGCATTTTTTCAGTGTCATATATAAAGCATCATTGATATGTGAACGCACTGCCATAATCTGTATAAAATACATTACTGCCATGACCGCATATATAAATATTGGAAGTACTAAAGCCGCCTCTAATGTTGAAGATGCCTTTAAATCCACCAATGATATACATGCCCTTTATCACGATATTCTTCTGTTTTATGATCTTCTAATAAAACGGCAGAGGATGTACTATGTTTATATATTTTGGCGTTATAAACATCATACTTACACACGAATAAGATTAAGTCTTATCTTTCTCCTTTCTTTTAATTCCACTCTGAATATCTGCACCTAAAGAGGCACTGATTTTATGATACATATGAATATGACAGCTTCTGTGTGTACTGCTGTCCATTTTTACATAAGCAAATGTGGCTGTTCCGTCAGCTTCATATATATAATCCTTCATCCTAAAGTCATTATGTCCAAGTGCCACCATTACAAGCTCCATTGCTGACATAACCCGCGCATTTCTTGTCGTGCCATTCTGCATAAGCAGAAGAATTCTTAAATAACCGGCATAGTCAAGGCTAAGTATTTCATCTGTTTCTTTATCATCTGGCTGCACTGTGCCTTTTCTGTTTTTCCTGCATTTTAAGCCACTGCACAGAACCGGAGGATATATTTTCCCTGCCAAGATTAATAAGACCATTTATGTCAGTTTCCCAGTTACCTGCATTTTTAATTATGCTTATGCTTTCACCGCTATACAGACCTCTAAGCTCGACTATTGACTCTGCATATGCCCACAGTGTCATAATCAGATACTGAGCCGCTTTAATAAGCACCATATTTCCTGTATAACCGAGAATCTGTACTGCAAGCGTAAAACATTCATTTTTCTTCTGACTGTCAGTTATAAGATATAAAGATTAGCCCCTCTTATATGCGAAAGCTTAGTTATAACTTCGCAAAGATTGTCTTTGTCAGACTTCCTCCACACAGAATATATTCCGTTTCATAATCAAGAAGTCTGTCCTCAGATAAAATGTCCTTTGTACCTTTATTCTCACTGTCTATGTAATCTGTATAGTTCTGAAACCTTGATATAATGTATTCATTAACAAGCGCCGACCTTATACTTAAGTTTGATATATCATCGCAAGCTGTTCCGGTCACAACACTGTCAGCAAGATTGTCATATTCAATCGTCTTGTCTGATATATCCGTATCTATGACAAGTCCGGTTATTCCCTCTTTAAAAGCTTATATATTCTTGTCAGTACATTTATATCCGGCTTACTGTCATCCTCATCAATATACTCACGGTATCTGTCTGCCACCTCTTACTTTAAGTTCACCACATAACCTCTGCGCATTTCCAGACATATTTATTATGTTATCTATGCTTTCCCTGCCTGATATTTATGTCTGATTTTTCAACAATTCATCAAGCACAGAAATATCATTATCAACAGCAGCTTCTACCACATCCACCGGCGACCCGTTCTGTTCCTCACCACAAGACTCCATATTATTAATATCATCCTTCATTGCAGAATATACAGTATCTCCCAATTCTTCTTTATGCCTTTTCAGTGCTTCATAGCTTGCACTTATCTGCTGTGTGGTGTCTGTCATATGCCCTTCGTATGTGTCGATTATGTCGTATATCTTATAAGACATATCTTTTATCTCATCTGCTGCATCCCTGATTTCTTCTACATTTTCTGCAATATCTTTCTTCGTATTATCCAGCTCATCCTGCGTTAATTCTTCTTCCTTAAGAGTATTCACAGTATTAACAAGCTGTTTTGCATATTGCTGCAACTCATCTTCTTTGTCCCCTATGTTATCACACACATTTATAAGCTGCTTCATATCAATCCAGCTTTCCTGCGCTGTGTCCTTTACTTCAACAATATCCGAAGACACCTTACTTACACTGTCCGACTGCTTTATGCCATCCTTTACAGAATTGTAATCCCTTATTACATCTATATAGCCACCGCTTTGCATATAGCGTACTATCTGCTCCTCCACGCCGTATCCACCATTATCCGTCATATATCTGTACTCATCATACTGCGCATTAACAAGCTGTATATCCTTTGAATGTGTGTTAATACTGGTTTTGATATACTGGTTTACTTTATCATTTATTATGTCCGATTTTTTCAATGCAAATATATCAAACTGCCTTAGCATATCGTTACTGTAAGCAGTAAACACTGACTCATCTGATAAGCTGCACGCCTGCTTTATAACTGTGTTGTAGCCTGACATAGCCGCTGCATTTACACATGTTGTCACAAATGATATGACTATCATAAACACCAGCGTTGCCATAACTGTAATCTGCGCCCTGCACATATTGTTGTAATTAATTGCTTTTGATATTCTCATCACTGTTGCCTTACTCATATCTGCCTGCCCCACACTTAAGTTATTATGGCTATGATACTGCACATCTGGTATGTATATTTATATATATCCATCATGTGCAGTATCCACGCCATTTCTTACCTAACGATTACCCGCAATTATATCTTATTTGCCTGACTTGTCATCTTTGATAAAAGCTTATTAACAAGCGCTGTTATCTGACTCTTAAATACAATTACCAACCCTATTAGAACAATAATAATAAGAACAATCTCTACTACTCCCATTCCGTCTTCTTCTGCTAAGAACTGCTTTACATCAGCCTTAATTCTGCGGCAGATTTTTGCTGCCGGCTTTACTCCTGCCACAACCATTCTGCCTGCTGCCGTCTGTGCTACTGCCATACTTTCTAACTGTGTATTTCTAACCATAATGTATACCTCCTGTATTTATAAATACTTTCCATTTCCAATACTTACATCCTTTTTGTAATATAAAACTACACCTCAACATTTAACTATTTATTAATAATTTCAATCTCATTTAGCTATATAAGAAAACCATAACCGCCATAACATCTTAAACACCCAAGTAACAATTACACTACATTAAGTAAGATAAAACTCATAACCGCCGGAAACATAATGATAACCATCACAACCAGCAGCATCATTATCATAGGTATCAGAAGCCTTGTTGTAGCCTCCTCGCCCTTCTGCTTTGCCAGATTTTTCTCTGTTCAAATGCATCATAAGACTCCTGATAAAGAAGCTCTCTTAAACGTTTTGTTCCCCTTTTAAGATTAGTCTGTAAAAGCGAAGCGAGCTTAAGATATTCCCTTGTACCACACCTGTGTCCAAATTCTTCATAAGCTTCATATTCTGATATTCCTGCCTTTATATGACAGTCCGTTATATACATTTCCTCATATACTGCCTTTACGGCACCGCCGGCCTCTTTCTTTTAAGATAATCATCAACCATCTTCTGCCATGCTTTTCGTATAGTCATACCTGCACCAAGAAGAAGTGTAAGCTTTGCTATCAGCTCTGAATAATCATATTGAAGCTCTTTTATACGCTGCTTCTGCTCATTTACACCCTTATTTTTCTTTTATACACTACAAGCGCCACAACTGCTGCTATAAGAAAATGTATGCCATATATGATGTCTTTTCCTTGGAATACCCATAGTACACATTTTTACCTGCAATACTATCTGGAAGTTGTGCCTCTGACCCAGTCGTGTCCTTATTAACTGAACTGTCAATAACCTTCTGAGCAGTACTCTGTCCGACTTTCCCGACAGCACGCTGTCTATTGCCTTTCCATCATTATCTGTCACATTATTATCATCTGGCCTATAATACGTTTCCGCACCTATCGGTCTTACTGTAAGCTTTATTATGCCCTGCCTGTCATATTCCTCATACTGCATAATATAGGATATGGCTACTTCTTTAATATCCTCTTTTCCATAAGTTCATTATGGACAGTTCCGTCATAGTCAATAACCGAATAATCCGATGGATACAGGCTTACATATATAAGTCCGTCTTCAAGCTTATCAGGCATATACAGATTTTTGTAATACAATCTGTCGAAATATTATCTTTTAACATATTGCTTATAAGCTCTTCATATGCATTATCAAAGCAGACATCCGTTTCCTCTTCTGACATCTTTCTTGGCTCAATATATGTGTTAATAGTTGTCTGCTTATTACCATTCTCATCATAGACATCCAGTTCAACACTTTTAGCATCTTCTCCCGGTTCCGGTCTTTTTATCTTACCTGTTATATAGTCCTGTTCATTACCTGACATAATAAGCTTAAGTACTATGAGCACTCCAGCTGCCACTAATATGAACAGATATTTTATGTTTTATTAGCACCTTTACCTTTTAAGTTTTTATTATTTCATACACACATTTTCCTCTCCTGCTTCATACGTCACACTTTTATATCAACTATTTTTCCCGATACAAGCACCGCCGTACCATATACCATAAGACAGATTGTCATAACCACTATTCCTGCCGCATTGCCATACAACACATTAATAAAGCTGTCAGATGTTATGCGAAGATACATAAGAATACCCATAGGTATGAAAACCATAACTCTCTGTTCCATCTTTCTTCCGCTTATAATAGTGTCTATTTCCCTCTGCACTTCTGCCTTTTCACGGATTATCCTTACGGTCTGTTTTATGATAGCCGGAATATCTCCTCCGCTTCTTTTGGCATACCTGAATATCTCCGCGAAATAACTTATATCCGCTATATTCATTCTTGCTGCATAATCATCCATTACATCCTCAAGATTTTCATTTCTTCTTATTCTGTTTACTATCATACGAAAGTCTTTTACTATAGATGAATTATCGCCATATAGTAACTGTAGTTCACCAACTGCCTCTGCATATGCATTTTCTATTGAGTAACCCGTATTCAACGCAAATGAAACTGCCTGCATACCATCACTGAACTCTATCGTCTTACGGCTTATTCTTTTCTTATAATCTTCTTTTTTCGTAATATCACATATATGGGAATAAATAGACACAAGACTATGACTGATATGAAACTGTTATAGAATAGATATGCAACAGCAAGCACTATTGCAATTCCCTGAATATAATATAAATAATCACGCCTGCTTTGCGGCACTGCCTCCGATATATGAAAGGAACTTGCCTGTGTTTTAAGTCTGGCTTCTGTTTTCTTAAGCTTCCCGATAATCTTTCCACTTTCGTCCTCACCTTCTTCAACGAAACTGAATAATGGGATAAGTTCAAATCCGTCCTCGCCATAATCACCCACCTCTGTTATCTCAACAACTTTTCTCGTCCTGTCACGCATTCTTTTAAGATGAACTACTATATCTATTGCTGAAGCTATCTGGCGGTCTATCGCCTCCGCAGGCATACTCATCCCCATAAGCACCATAGTCCTTAATCTGACTAACATATCCTTAGGGCTGTTTGCATGACCCGTTGAAAGACTTCCATCATGACCTGTACCCATAGCCTGTAACATATCAAGAGCCTCTTCACCTCTTGTTTCTCCTACAATAATCCTGTCTGGTCTCATTCTTAAGCTGGACTTTATAAGGTCCCTTATCGTAATCTCATTATCGCCTCCATATTGGCTCTTCTTACTTCAAGCCTTACAAGATTATCCACTCCTGCTATCTGAAGCTCTGCTGAATCTTCTATTGTCAGTATTCTTTCATCCTTGGGAATATAATTAGATAAGGCATTAAGAAATGTTGTTTTACCACTTCCTGTTCCGCCAGATATAAATATGTTATATCTGGCCTTTACAAGCATATTAAGATATTCTGCTGCTTCCTCTGTTATAGAACCTAATTGTATCATACGACCGATATCCATCGGTGTCTTATAAAACTTTCTTATCGTTATTACAGGTCCGTCTATAGCTATCGGCGGAAGTACCATATTAATTCTTGAACCATCGGGAAGCCTTGTATCTACGATAGGTGTTGACTCGTTGATAATCTTATTCGACAGGGCTGCTATGCGCTGTGCTATATCAGCAAGCTTTTCCTCACTTTCAAATGCCCTGTTCCATCTGGTTATACGTCCATTTCTCTATGAATATGTTATTATAACCATTCACCATTATCTCAGTTATGTCATCATCCTCAATAAGCTCCTGCAATATATCCAGCTTTTGATAGAATTATACAGTCGTTTCCTTAACAGTTCCCTCTGGCTTAATGAAAGCCTGCTTGCTGCCACAGCCTCATATATACACTCATCAATAACCGCATAAAGACTGTCATCCGATATATCCAGACTGTCATCAAGCCTGTCATATATCTCTTTCTTTAAACTAATAAATAATTCATTCATAAATAATCCACTTATACTACTAATTAGCAACATTCTCCATAACATAAACCCAGTATACACGCTACAGATAATTTATCAGTTCGCTCACATATCCATATGCATCAGTATACATAATTCTTTGAAGAAAGTTCTCATCAATATCTTCTCTGGTCTTTAGATTAATCCTCATAATACTGTCAGCTACATATTCAAGGTCATTCTCAATAAGATATCTTTTAAGATTATTAAATCTGCACCTCTCTATGTAATCACCGCTGTCCGCTACATAAGTAACCTCACACTTTTCCATAAACTTCCACGGTCTTTGTATACCCTCTGATATATTAATAATAATATATTCATACTGTCCCTTATGTGCGACAGCATCTATGAACTGCCCTAATACCTTATCTCCCGCATAAGATATATCATCTGCACACACACAGCCGGAATGTAATCAAACATATCCGTACCGCATATACACTGGCTGATATTATCTGTATACCTCATTCCTGCCTGCTTAAACATATACAGGGCATCCGAAAGATTTCTTGTTCCATCACAGGACATTATCTGTTCAATACCGAAAATTCATCCAGATTGATAAAAGCGTTTTTCCTTTCTTTGAAAATGCTGCCGACATAACAAGTGCAAGCATTACCCTTAATGATGAATTAAAGCTATACACACCTATGCACTTAAAGCCATCATATGTCTTTGTATCCTTTACACTTACGCCTTTTTCGATATAGCTCCAGTATCTGATACGCTGGCTGGTACTTGCATACTCCCGTATGCCCATCCCGCTTTTATCATTTATCTTTTAGCTTCTGACTCTTCTTCACATAAGACAATAACATTACTGTCGCTTTTTCTGGACTTCGTAAGTATAACATTCCTCGTTTACCATAAGCACGTCCGTGTCATTATCAACTATATACTTATTGAATTCCTCTTTTCTTGTGAATATCCTTGCCTTATAGGAATATCCTTACTGTCATTGATAATCCCCATAAGGCGTTTTGCGTAACGTTCATCTGAGTCGTATATGACGCACACATTTCCTTTTCCCACCTTTGGCAGCACCTCTTTTCTTTCACTAACACTATAACCTTCCAAGCACCTTTAAACACACCATAATACATACACCCGACATAATCGCGTAAGAAAAATGAAACCTGTGCATATTTATTCCAACAACCTGCCTGACTTCCTTTTTCCTCACACCTTCTGCCACACCGATAACAACTCCTGCCATAAGCGATATTCCTATAAGATATAAAACATCCCTGGCTCCTATAAACATTCCTGCCACCAACAGCAGCTTCACATCACCTGCCCCTATTCCTTTTAATCTGTACACCACATAACTTACGGCAAACGCTGTCACCATACCCGACACATACACCATAATGGTATTCTTACACCCACCATATAAGCCACCAATGTATGCGCCTGCCTTTAAGCTTGCAATACACATCTGTGCAACACTCATTGCGCCCGATATTACAAGTCCCCTATTATGATTTTGTTTGATATTTTATACCGTCTATAATCATCCATAACCGCTATAAGTGTAATCACAAACAACATAAAATACCTTGCAATAACCATACGATTAATCAACATATCCATCTGTATTCTCCGTTACTCCAGCTCTTTAAACTCACATAAAAATAATTCCTTTAATGTATATAACTGCCAGTTCCTGACTATACTTATAAAAACAAGGAAATGAGGTAACAGACATGAAACTGTTCTGCAAGAAAAAGAACCTGTTACATATGATGAAAAATATCTTGTTGAGGAAATAAATATGACGAAGGCTGCACTTAGTGCTGCATATGCCAACTTCGATAACGCTACTGACCCGGATCTGATAGACTGCTATATCTACCAGCTTAACTCTGAACAGAAACGCTATAAATACCTTCTCCAAAGGCTAAAGAATCGGAAATATATTCTTATATTCCAGATATCTGATGTATATTATAAATATGGTGTACCTTATATATACTATATACTAACTATATTGTCAATAATTTTTGAAATTATTTTTAATTTTTGTTTTTAGTATATTTGTTTATTTGACTTTCGTATATTCCTCGTATACACTTAATACATCATTTATTATCACTACGGAGGAAATATATGAATAACGATATTGATAAAGATATTCTTAACAGTTCACTTGACGATGACAATATTCTGAAGAAAAAAATACCAAAAGCAAAAATAAGAAGAATAAAAGAACATTTCTTTAATCACAGCCATTCTTCTTGTAACAACTATTTTATCTGTCGCTGTAAACGTTTTCCTGCTGGTTACTGACCATAAGCGTACCCAGAGCACAGTTGCCAGAATTGAAGCTGTCGACATAGATGCTGCGAAGGCTGCCGAAAGAGAAGATATGCTTAATACAATCAGGAGCCAGTTTGAAAACGGTTCTTCTACACTTGCTGTCCTTAAGCAGTTATATCCTGACAACATAGTGTATGCCAACAGAAGTGGTAATTACGTTTTGCTGACATTAATCCATCTCTTGCCAAGACTGAATACAGCACAGGGAATTTCAGTCGTGATGCCAACGGTTTTATGACTTATTCAGATGAAAATGCAACTAAAACCTATACAGGCATAGACCTTTCAAGATATAACTCAGACGTTGACTTTGCCAAGGCAAAGGCTTCCGGCATTGATTATGCCATGATACGCTGCGGCTACAGGGCATATGGCTCAGGTCTTCTTGTAAAGGATACTTCATTTGAAACTTACATAACAAGCGCACTTACGAATAATGTGGATGTCGGCGTATACTTCTACACTCAGGCTGTGACAAAGGATGAGGCGATAGAGGAGGCTAACTATGTCCTTGACCTCATAAGACCTTACAAGGTTACATATCCTGTCGCTATTGATGTTGAGGCTATTGAAAATGACTCCTTCCGTCAGGAAAAGCTCAGCGCAAGTGAGCTTACTGACATAGTTATAGCCTTCTGTGATACTATAAAGTCAGCAGGCTACACACCTCTTATATACTGCAATCTTTTGTACTTTATGGATAATGTAGAACTCAGCCGCCTTGAAGCCTATGACAAGTGGTTTGCCGGATATCAGACTGCTGCTCCTTACTATCCATATAAGTATACTATGTGGCAGTACACAAGCACCGGCACTGTGCCCGGTGTATCAGGAAATGTTGATATCAACATATGCTTTAAGAACTATAAAAATTCTAATTAAAACAGCACTTAACACTTAATATTTATTACATAAACCGCGCTAAGACTATACTTGCAAGGACTCCTGCTGCTGTTGCGGCAAGTGCTCCTGCAAGAGTCCAGCGCGTTTTTAATTTTGCAGCCATAAAGTATACTGACATAGTATAAAATACGGTTTCCGTACACCCCATAAGTATAGATGTCACAAGTCCTGCGTATGAGTCCGTACCAAACTGCCGGAATATATCAAGACTCAGACCTGTCGCCGCCGATGAGCTGAACAGCCTCACTATGACAAGTGGTATAATATCTGCCGGAATCCCTGCCTTTTCGGTAACACTGCCTATCGCATGACCTATAAAGTCAAGAAAGCCGGAAGACCTTAACACTCCGACCGCAACCATAAGTCCAACAAGCGTGGGGGCTATATCGACTACTGTTTTCATACCGTCTGCAGCACCTTTGATAAAGTTATCATAATTATCACTTTTCTTATATAATCCATAACCCACGATTATAAGTATGACTAACGGCATAATATATGCAGATATTCTTGTTATCATCTCCATTCCCCTGTCAGCTATACTTCCCTTTCATCATAAATCTGCAGAATATTACAGCGACAAACGTACTGCATGTCGTTGCGATTATTGACGGAAACAGTATTGACGTGGGATTGGCACTTCCGTACTGGCTTCTGTATGCAATTATATTAACTGGAATAAGCTGTATAGAAGATATATTGATTACCAGAAATGTACACATATCACAGCTTGCAACGCTGTTGTGTCCATTAAGCTCTGACAGTTCCTGCATAGCACGTATTCCCGCCGGAGTTGCCGCCCATCCAAGACCAAGAAAGTTAGATATCATATTAGTTGTTATATAGGAAAATGCTCTTGACTGTCGTGGCACATTGGGAAAGAGCCAGCTTATTAAAGGTGCAACACCACATTTGCACTTATCTATAAGCCCTGACTTCTCCGCTATCTCCATAAGACCGCACCAGAAGGCCATAACGCCAAGCATTGTTATACACAGTGAAACCGCATCCTTTGCACCGTCAAGCGCACCACTTGTCACACTGTCAATATTGCCGGTAAGTGCCGCATACACAACACCTATAAGTATCATACATCCCCACAAATAATTAAGCATAGAACCATCCATAACTGCTTTTGATATTCTATGCTTTATTATCGTTAAATATTCTTATATTCGTCCCTGAACTTTATAATCATTTCTCTTGTAAGGCTTATGCCATCATCTTCTAAGTCAAGCTCATCTGCCTTTACCCATGTGCCAAGAAAAGCTCATCCTCCTGAAGAGTTATCTTATCATCACCATCAAGCTCACAGAAAAGCCTGAAAGCAGCGACCCCGAAAGTCCCCATGGCTGGCTCTTATAGTATCTTATATTCTTGACCTTAAGCCCGACCTCTTCCATAACTTCTCTTTCAACAGTCTGTTCAAGTGTTTCGCCTGCCTCATTAAATCCGGCTATCAGGGCATAATTCCTGTACATTCTTCCGGCATACTTTGTAAGAAGTATTCTGTCGTTATCTGTGACTGCTACTATTACCGCCGGGCATATCTTAGGAAATATCATATTGCCGCAGGATACATCTTACCATACGTTCCTTACTGTCATGAACTGTAGGACCTCCGCATCTTCCACAGAAGTGGTTATCCCTGTACCAGCCATATATATGATATGCTGTTATTGCTGCAAATGCGGTTGCCTTCGGCTTTGCTTTTCTGAAAGAATTAACTCCCACAAAGTCAAACCCTTCAACTGCAGCATATTCTTTGTGTATGCTGGCATCTGCCATTTCACCAATGTACTGACCCTTTAACAGTTCACCCTTCTTCTCAGCAAGAAAATATCTTGTATCATCAACTGAGAGAAGATATATAAATGTATAATTATCCACACTATCCTTATTTTCCTGTAAAGTTATCCCTTTACAAACTCTTTATACTGTGGATACACAAGTGTTTCTTCATCTTCATACTTTGCAGCAGTGAAGAGCCCTGAAAGAAAAAGACTATGTCTTCATCCACAGGGCTGTATGCTGTATATTGATTATTTAATCTGCTAGGATATATATCTTGTATCATCTTAGAAATATACCATCTCTTCTACTGGTGGTTCAGCCGGTTCTACCTTTTCCACATAAAGAACAGGACCTTTCTTCTTGTATGCCATCTGGAACTCAACCTTAACTGTTGCTGTAACTGTTATCCACTGTCTGTTTTCTAAAGATGAGATATTATTATAAAACTTATATATCCGATAAACTGTGTATCCTCTGCACAGCATGTCATAACCTTACGTCCCGGAACGAAGTTCTTATCCTTAAAGTACTTATTCTTAAGTACCTGTCCCTTAAATCTTACCTTCTTTCCAACATATACATCCGGTCTTTCAGATACATCCATATACCATATACCATAGTCAGCATCATCTATCTCGATAACATCTGCATTGACATCATAAGGAAGCTGTTCTGCTATCGACATCATTTCTCCCTTATCATCCTCAAATACTATCTGAAGTGTGCCATTAAGCGCTCTCATGCTTCTTCTGTAGCTTCCAAGGTCCATACCTGACTTACATCTGTTAAATATAACCATATCTGCATACTTAACTGTTTCAGCAATAATCGACTTCATATTATTCCACTGAAGGTTAAATGCTGTTGCATCTATAAGTGTAATAGACTGGTATATCTCCCATCCTCTTGGCCTTGCAGTTGCCATAATAAGGGCTGGGTCCCACATACCATTGTACTCAACTATAACTATCCAAGGGTCATATTCCTTGTCAAGTTCGTTGAGCTTCTGTTCTGTAAGTTCTTCTTTTCAAGAACAACCATATCTACTCCGTTGTCCTTTAAAAGCTTTTCACTGTACTCCTCTTCGCCCTCTTCACATAAGAGAAGAAGCTTGTTTTTAGCCTCTGCAAACTGTCCCATAGCTATCGTATCCTGAATAAAACGTGTCTTGCCACTGTCGAGCTGTCCATTTATTAAAAATATAGGAATCTGATACTCTTCTTCCTGTGCCATATTATGCCTCCATTCCATGCCTGCTGCGGCATTATTTATTATTGTTCATTTTATTTAATTCTCATTAATCCTAAAATGCAGTCCATGCTGTATGTGCAAAACATGGACTGCACCTTTATGTCTGATTTATTCAATTTTATGATGTGAGTGTCACAAGTAAAAGTCTTTTTCTGCAAGCAGAAACGACTTTTATACTTTTGACATCATTTTATGCATTAAATAATTCCTTAAGAGCATCCTCTTTAAGCTTAGCACCTATAACACATATTCTTCCTGTGATTTCTGGTTCTCCATCACGGATTTCATATTCTCCTGGAACAAGATCAAAGAACATCCACTTTCCATCTGGTGTAGGAAGCATACCCTTTGCTCTTAATATTTCGCCGTAATCATCAGTTTCTGAAAGCTTTCTTAATATCTCTGAAAGTTCTTCCTTGTCATACTTGTTAGGAGTTTCAACACCCCAGCTTGTAAACACTTCATCTGCATGATGATGTCCGTGGTGATGGTCATGTCCGCAGCCACATTCCCCATCATGGTCGTGGTGATGTTCGTGCTCATGCTCATGTCCGCAGCCACATTCCCCATCATGGTCGTGGTGATGTTCGTGCTCATGGTCATGCTCGTGGTCGTGTCCACAGCCACATTCTTCATCATGGTCGTGATGATGTTCGTGCTCGTGGTCATGTCCGCAGCCACACTCTCATCATGGTCATGATGATGATGATGGTGTTCATGTTCATGCTCCTCTGCTACCTTTGCTGCTGCCTCTGCAAGCATTTCAAGCTCAAGATTAGTAACATTTTCCATAGCATCAAGAATCTGCTTACCATTAATATCATCCCAAGGAGTTGTTATGATATGTGCATCCTTGTTAAGTGACCTGATAAGTTCAATATCTGTCTTTAACTTAGCTTCTGAAACATTCTGTGTTCTGCTGAGTATAATAGTTCCTGCATGTTCAATCTGGTTATTAAAGAACTCACCAAAGTTCTTCATATATACCTTAACCTTTGAAGCATCCGCAACTGTAGATGCACTGTTTAATCTTATCTCATTTTCTATATGAAGGTCCTTAACAGCCTTGATAACGTCGGAAAGCTTACCAACGCCTGATGGCTCAATAATAATTCTGTCTGATGATACTTCTCAACTACCTCTTTAAGTGATGTACCAAAGTCACCAACTAAAGAGCAGCATATACAGCCTGAGTTCATCTCTCTTATCTCAACGCCTGACTCCTTTAAAATCCGCCATCTATACCGATTTCGCCGAACTCATTCTCTATAAGAACTACCTGCTCGCCCGGAAATGCTTCCTTTAAAAGCTTAGCTATAAGAGTTGTCTTACCAGCTCCTAAGAATCCTGAAATAATATCTACTTTTGTCATCTCATTATCCTCCATTACATTCTTTCTGTATACAATACATTTTCTGTACAACGTATATCCTGTCTAACTTTTATTATACGCTTGTTGTCAATACCCCTTGCTGGCTGCTACACTAAATTAATAATTTTTACTTATTTTTAATATATTATAATTTACGCTTTATCTACAATACACTCACGACAACATAGCCTATTACCTATGCATCTCCTCTTGACACTCTTATCTCGTCAGCAAGCTCGCTTATCTTTCGTAATCTGTGATTAACTCCCGACTTACCCACCGGCGGGTCAAGAAATTCGCCTATATCCTTAAGGTTCATATCCTGATGTTCAAGACGTATCTTTGCAACCTGATACAGCCCTCCTTAAGGCTTGAAAGTCCTACGGTATCCCTTATATACTCTATATCTCTCGTCTGCTTGACTGCCGCTGATATTGTCTTATTAAGATTAGCTGTTTCACAGTTTACCTTTCTGTTCACATCATTTCTCATTTCTTTCAAAATCATAACATTATACAAATCCATCTGCGAAACGTAAGCACCCATAAGATTAAGGGCATCCGTTATATTGCTGCCCTCCTTCATATATACTATATAACTGTTCTTTCTCTGGGTAATCTTGGCATCTAGATTAAAAACACAGCATATCCTTAAGACACTCTGCATCCTCCTCATAGTCACACACTATCTCATAGTGATAGAACTTATTCGGGTCGCTTATCGAACCTGCCGCTATGAATGCTCCTCTTATAAATGACTTCTTACAACAGTCCTTCTGCACTATTCTCGGGTCTACAAATACAGGCTCTATATGTTCAAATGTATCATCTGTCCACTTAAGTGTCTGTAATATCTTTGCAACCTGCTTCTGGTCGCATATCCTTATGCTTGTATCCCTGCTGCTCTCCGATATATATAATATATCCGATGAGTCTATATCAAATATAGTTTCTAACAAAACAATAAACTTATACCTTGCAACTTCATTTTCGGTAAGCATTTCCACCTGCATCTCACCGCCTGAGGAACGCCTTATGCGTCCTGACATTCCCATAAGTGCCGCGAATTCAGCTATCTGGCAGTGCCTCGCCGAATCAAGCCTTGCACTTAACTCCTCCTTAACATCTGAAGAAAACGACATTAATTATCTCCATTTCTATATAAATGTATACTTATCCCTTACGCTTGAATCCTTTTCTATGTCCCTGTGTTCCACCTTACAGCCATAAGGTGTCTTGGAAAGCCTCTTTGCAATAGCATTGGCAAGTGTAACTGAACGGTGCTTTCCGCCTGTACAGCCTACCGCTATGACAAGACTTGACTTTCCTCCTTGACATAGTTAGGAAGAAGAAACTGTATCAGTCCGTCAACACGCTCAAGAAATTCTTCCGCCTCCGGCGCTTCATAACATAATCCTGTATCTTCTTATCGTTACCTGTAAGCGGTCTTAACTCCTCAACATAATATGGATTAGGCAGAAATCTTACATCAAATACAATGTCTGCATCCGAAGGTATTCCATACTTAAAGCCAAATGATAACACTGTAACCATAAGATTATTGAATTCTTTTCTGCCTAGGACTATCTTTTCAAGCTCCTCCTTGAACTCTCTTGTAAGAAGCTGGCTTGTATCTATAATTACATCTGCTCTTTGTTTAAGGAACTTAAGCTGCTCTCTTTCAAGCATTATCGCTTTATCAACACGTCCATCCTTTGCAAGCGGATGTGCTCTTCTTGTTTCCTTGTATCTTTTATAAGTACTTCATCGCTGGACTCAAGAAACACAATCGTATATTCATACTTCTTTTCCTTCATATAATCAAGTACTGAATCAAGCTCCGCAAGTGAATGTCCGCTTCTTATATCTATTCCAAGTGCTATGTTGTTGTATCCTTTGTCCTGATTATGTCCGTCCGCAAGTTCTGCAAACTTGGGCATAAGTGATATTGGCATATTATCCACGCAATAATATCCCTCATCCTCTAACACATTTAACGCTGTTGACTTTCCTGCTCCCGACATTCCTGTTACTATAATTATCTTCATATGCTGCCTCTAAGTATTATTCCCTTTAGAATTCTCCTATTTTATGACCTCAAGTTCAAGCTCTACGCCGAACTTATCTTTTACTTCTTCCTTTATCTTATCTGTAAGCTCACATACGTCCTTTGCTGTTGCGCTTCCTTTATTGACAACGAAACCTGCATGTTTTTCTGATACCTGCGCATCACCCACTGACAGCCCCTTAAGTCCTGTATCTTCTATAAGCTTTGCCGCAAAATATCCTTCCGGTCTTTTAAATGTACTTCCTGCGCTTGGATATTCAAGTGGCTGCTTTGTTCTTCTCTTAACTGAAAGCTCCTGATATTCTCCTTTATCGTGGCAGTGTCACCCTTTTGTAACTTAAGTGTGGCACTTAATACTATATAACCATTTTTCATTATACAGCTTGTTCTGTATCCAAGTTCAAGCTCATCTTTATCCAGTGTTTTAACATTACCATCCAAGTCAAGAACATCGGCACTTACAATGATATCCTTTATCTCACCACCATATGCGCCGGCATTCATTCTTACCGCACCGCCTATAGTTCCCGGTATTCCTGTCGCGAACTCAAAGCCCGCAAGTCCCTTGTCTGCAAGCTGGTTTCCAAGCCTTGACAGCTTCATTCCTGACATAACCTTTACAGTCACATCATCAATATATTCCACATCGTCAAATGTATCTGAAAGCTGTATGATAACTCCCCTGAAGCCGCCATCTCCGACAAGCAGATTGCTTCCATTTCCTATGACATAATATTCTATGTCCGATTTTTTCAATAAATGTAATACTGATTGTAATTCAGAGATAGAAGAAGGCATTACGAAATAATCCGCAGTGCCTCCTATCCTGAATGTAGTATGAATACTCATAGGCTCATCAACCTTTACCTGTGACTCACCTGTTATATCTCTAAGACCTTTTAACAAATCATTCTGACCCATGTATTATCATACTCCCTGTCTATATATCTTATTTTACTATATGTCTGTATCCGCCAATACTATTTAATCGTTCATAACAAGTCTGGCTGCGCCATACATTCCTGCATCATTGCCAAGAGTTGCCTGTATAATCTGTGTATTTCTTGATGCATGGAAAACATATTCTTTATAATACTTACTTATCCTGCTTAAAAGAAATTCACCCGCTGCCGATACACCTCCGCCGATACTTATAACTTCAGGGTCTACCATACCTGCCGCACACGCAATTCCTTTTCCAAGATAACGGCATACATAATCAACAACATTAAGTGCTATTAAATCTCCTGCCTTCGCCTCATCAAAACGACCTTTGCTGATATGTATGGTATATCTCTTAATGATGATGGCTCCCCGGACTCATTAAGCATCCTTGTGGCTGTGCGCACTATACCCGTTGCAGAGGCAACCTGTTCAAGACAGCCCTTCTTTCCACAGTTACAGTACTCCTGCTCATCCTCAACTACTGGAAGATGTCCTAATTCAGCGGCTGCACCATTATATCCGCACAGTGGCTTTCCATCAACTATAACTCCTGCACCTACACCTGTTCCTATTGTGACAAAAGACTGCTTGAATACTCTTTAGCACTTCCCATCCAATACTCACCAAGTGCCGCCATATTAGCATCATTGCCGACCTTTACCTTATATCCTGTCATCTCATTAAATGTCTGTGCCACATTGAACACACCCCATCCAAGATTAACACATTTATTAACTGTTCCATCATCCTTAACAGCTCCCGGAACACCTATTCCAACACCGGCTACATCATCGCTTTTCATTCCTGCTGCACTTAACATATCCGGTATGTGGTTCTTAATATCTGATAATATAAGACTTCCACCATCATCTTTTCTTGTCGGATTTCATCCTTATAAAGAAGTTCACCATCTGTTGTAACCACACCACATTTGCAGGTTGTTCCACCTATATCTATACCAAGCACTATGCTTTTATCATTATTCTTAATCATATTGTGTGCATCCCTTTGTTATTTATAAATCTTCCTCGTCATCACCTTTCATAAGGTTTTCCTGAACTCTTCTGTATAATTCCTTGGCTGCATTATATCCCATCTTCTTCTGTCTGTGGTTTACGGCTGCCGCCTCTACGATGACTGCAAGATTACGTCCCGGTCTTATTGGAAGTGAGTGACATACGACCTTATTGCCAAGGTACTCTGTATACTCTCCTCAAGACCTAATCTGTCATATTCCTTGTCCTTATTCCAGTCCTCAAGCTTGATAACCATATCAATCTCCTGAGTTTCCTTAACACTTTCAACACCGAAAAGTGTCTTTACATCGATAATTCCTATACCTCTTAACTCTATGAAATACTTGGTAACTCCCGGTGCTGAACCGACAAGAGTTTCATTACTTACTTTTCTTATCTCAACGGCATCATCTGTTACAAGACGATGGCCTCTCTTTATAAGCTCAAGTGCTGCTTCACTTTTACCGATACCACTCACCTGTTATAAGAACACCTTCACCATATACATCAACAAGTACCCCGTGGATAACTATACAAGGTGCAAGCTGTACCTTAAGCCATCTTATTACTTCCGCTGAAAATGAAGATGTAGACTCCTCTGACTTAAGAATAGGTATCTGATACTTCTTTGCAAGCTCTATAATCTCTGCCTCCGGCTCGAGATTTCTACAGAATATAAGACATGGTATGTTGCTTGATAAAGCTGCATATATCGCTCATAGCGCTCTGTTTCTGAAAGGCTCTTAAGATACGAATACTCAACATTGCCTATTATCTGTATACGATCATTATCAAACTGGTCATAGAAACCTGTAAGCTGAAGTGCCGGTCTGTTAAACTCAGGTACATGAATCCATATTCCCTTGACATCTATATCTGGTGTAAGATTAACAAGATTCATTTTCTCAATTACTTTGGATAAATTAACTCTTTCTTTACCATTCATACACAACTCCTATCCTGCACATTAAAATATTTATTAAATAAATGCAATTATCTCTGTCTGTTATTTATTAGTGTAACACAGTAGTTATAATATTTAAAGATTTTATTGTTCTTAATTAATGACATTTCCCGCCATAAAATGATATAAGTATGAATTGCAAAGCAATGTAGCAGCTCTTATATCAGCGCATGGCGAAATCTATTTTGAAACTTATATCATAAAATAACAATTATCCAGATTAAATAAAATGTTTTATATATGACATTTTATCTAATCTGGATAATTTAAAATTAATGGAAATACTTATATATATTCTGCGCCACATTTTCAGTTATGCCATCAACCTCCATAAGTTCACTTACATTGGCTGACCTTATCTTGTCAATATCAAGAAAATGCTTCATAAGTGCCTTTCTTCTAACAGGTCCGATTCCTTCAATATCATCAAGGACTGAATTAACCTGCAGCTTGCTTCTAAGCGACCTGTGATACTCTATCGCAAACCTGTGCGCCTCATCCTGCACACGCGTTATAAGCTTAAAGCCTTCGCTGTGACGGTCTATCGGTATCTCTATATTATTGTAGTAAAGACCTCTTGTATTATGATTATCATCCTTGACCATGCCGCATACAGGTATGTGGATATCAAGCTCCGACAATACTTCAAGTGCTATATTGACCTGTCCACGTCCACCATCCATCATAATAAGGTCAGGATACACAGCAAAGCCTCTTGCCTCTTCTTCTCCGGCACGTTCTCTCATTCCTCTCTGGAAACGTCTTGTAAGAACTTCTCTCATGCTCTTATAATCATCCGGCCCTTTTACTGTCTTTATCTTAAACTTACGATAATCATTCTTCTTAGGTCTTCCATCCTCGAAAACAACCATTGAACCTACCGATTCCACACCGCTTGTATTCGATATATCATATGCCTCTGCCCTTTTAACACAGGAAGTCCAAGCCAGTCAGCTATCTCCTTCATAGCACCTGTAGTACGTTTCTCCTCAAGCTTAATCTTTTCTGTATCCTTTGTGAGCACCATAAGCGCATTTTTATGTGCCAGCTCTACCATACGTTCTTTATCACCCTTTTAGGAGTTATGATAGACACTTTTCTTTTCTTTCTATCTCCAAGCCACTCTGCAATAACATCCGCATCCTCTATCTCCTCCTGTGTCATAATCACATTAGGAATATAAGGTGTTCCGCCATAATACTGCTTCATAAACTGCGATAATATAGCACTTCTGCTGTCATTCGCAGCCACTTTCATATGAAAATGTTCTCTTCCAAGAAGCTTGCCCTGTCTTATAAAGAACACCTGGACAACCGCATCCTCTGCATCCATGGCACATGCTATAACATCCCTGTCAGTAGCATCATCTGCTGTTATCTTCTGTTTCTGGGCTATCTGCTTGACACTGTTTAAAAGGTCCCTGTATCTTGCAGCCTCCTCATACTCCATTTTCTCTGAACAGTCCATCATCTTTCCTGTAAGCTCTTTCATTATCTCTGAATAATTACCATTTAGAAAGCTTATGACTGACTCTATATTTTCTCTGTATTCTGCCTCACTTACATACCCTGACATGGTGCATTGCACTGACCTATATGGTAGTTAAGGCATGGTCTGTCTTTTCCTATGTCTTTAGGCAGCCTTCTGTTACAGGTTCTTACCTTGTAAAGCTTGCACAAAAGCTCTATAGTTTCTTTTACAGCCCCGCCGATGTAAGGTCCGAAAACTTTCCTGTTCCATGCTTCATAGTCCTTGAAAACAGTACTCTCGGATATTCTTCATTTACTGTGACCTTTATAAAGGATAACTCTTATCATCCTTTAACATTGTATTATACTTCGGTCTGTGTTCCTTTATAAGGTTACACTCAAGCACAAGCGCCTCAAGTTCAGAGTCTGTCACTATATACTCAAAGTATGCTATATGTGACACCATCTGCACAACCTTTGCAGAGTGGTTTTATTGCTCTGAAAATACTGTCTTACACGGTTCTTAAGCACCTTTGCCTTTCCCACATATATAATAGTGTCTTGCTTGTCATGCATAATATATACTCCCGGCTTATCGGGAAGTTTTTCAACTCATCTTCAAGATTGAACATATATATCCTCATTTCTAAATAAGCTGCTTCTTTTATAAGCACACTTTAATGATTCAAGGGTCAAAGTGTTATCGTTCAGGCACGAACGACACCTTGACCCTGCATCATTGTAATGTATATATTATAACATTTTACTGGTATTCTCTCAATTTCATTTTATGTTTTTGCCACTCACAACTTTTACCATCTGCTGCATGCTACATTTATTCCGGTGTTATCTGCTGCAACTTTATACTGCCGCTTCCTATCTGCGACTTATCCAGTACTGCTGACACGCATACTCTATCTCCACTAAATCTTTTCTTTGCTGCCTCTTTATTAATAGCCCCTATCTTATCTCTTTCTTCCTGCGACAGTTCTATACCTGCAACATCAGGTCTGCTGGTTGTTACCAGCATACACCTTTCATCACCGCCTTTATAGTCAAGTACTATGTTAGCTGAGGCATTATCAGCAGTCTTATTCAAAGTTATTATGTCCTCGATATTACCATCTATATTAATTATATACAGGTAATTATCATAATCTGCAAGCCTTTCTTCCTGACTTTTTCTGCTAATTTTCCTATGTTAACTCCCTTGTATATATACAGATACTTTCCATCATATCCATAAAAGCTTATATAATTCTCATCACCACTTTCTTTGAACTCCACAAACTCATTGTTTTTATTTCTTTATTTTCCTGCGTTAAATCTTCTGTAGTTCCTTCAATATCCAATATAAATATATCTTTTATTTCTCCGCTATCAAGATTTAATTTTCTTATAATATAGTTATTCTCATCTGCACATGGAAAATACATATTATTATTTTCATCAAAGCTTACTTCCGTGTTCCAATTAATAATTGAGTCTGCTATATCTGGATACTGTTCATTCATATTATAAAGTTTCTGCACATTTTCAGAGTTTATATCCAGCACCTCAAGATAATAAATGTTTTCCCCGGCAGATATGCCACTGCGCCAGTTAATATAAACTTTATCCCCTATTGCATACAGCACAATAAGTTCAAAATAGTTGTATGTACTTTCATAAGTCTTTATAATATGCGCCTGACTATCATCAGATAATGATACAGAACACAGCATAAGTGTGTTATCACCGGATAACATATAATACAGCTTTCCGTTACTGATACATGCATTATTAGTATTACCATTGACCAGACAGCCATCTATAGATAATGTTTTTCTTCTTTCTTATCTTTCATAGTCTTATCATAAGAAACAAGTATGTCCTTCTCCGTTGTCCTTTCTATCATATATATTCTCTGGTTGTGATACCATATCTTACCTCTAAGACACATATTATCCGTTATATATGCTTCACAGCTTTCGGTATTATGGTCACAATCAGTCTTGGAACACAGCGGAAGAGCTGTCTGCTTAATCATATCATAATAATATATATACTTATTGTTATTGTCGCTGACTCCTGCCGCCCCTGCTATATAATAGTATCCTGTTTCTGCGGCTGCCGCAGAGTCCGACATATAGTATTGTGGCGCATTGTCATCATATACATATGATGCATATTTATAATCTACATCTGTCTGTCCACTATCAGAAGTCTTATTGCCACACGCAGTCATACCTGTTAAGCCCGCGATTATCAATGTAGCAAAACATATACCTGCCAGTGTTTTTCTTATTAATTTTTTCATAAAATCACCTTACCTTTCCACATCTGAGTCTGTGTCCTGAACGCCTTAACGCACAGACACGAATAACATTTTAACTTAAAACCTGACATCAGTATCTTATGTATATATTACAAATGACTTGATGGAAAAGTGACAGGTGTAGCTAAGAACTTTTATCTTTATTTAAATATTTTCTCAATCTGTAATTTTATACATGCAATATAACAACAATATATTTACATATATTAAATTAGGAAATATAATAAAGGGAAAAGGTGATATTAATGACAAATACAAATATTACAGTAAGAATGGAATGATATATTTGAACAGATGAAAAAAATGTAAAAAATAACTTTACATATTCATATTAAATTATAGCGGGCAAAAGCTGCAATGGCATAATTAGAGTGTGTGAAACTTTTCTGTAAATTAAATAAAACCTATATTGGTCTTCTATGATAAAATAATAAATCATGGAGAGGCCTTTTGATATCCAATAATTATCAGATCCAGGACGACAATTAAGGAAATGATGGAAGCGGAAATGGATGACCATCTTGGATATGGTAAATCAGAACGCTCAGACTCGGACGACTATAGGAATGGTTACAAAAGTAAGCGGGTTAACAGCAGTTATGGTTCAATGGAGATTGATGTTCCACAGGATCGTAAGTCTACATTTGAGCCGCAGATAGTTAAAAACGTCAAAAGATATATCTGATATTGACCAGAAAATCATATCTATGTATGCAAAAGGAATGACAACCAGACAGATATCTGAGACCATTGAAGATATCTACGGATTTGAAACCTCAGAGGGTTTTATTTCTGACGTCACAGACAAGATACTGCCTCAAATTGAGGATTGGCAGAATCGTCCATTAGATGAGGTATACCCTGTTATATACATTGATGCCATACACTATTCTGTTCGTGATAACGGGTTATCAAAAACTTGCAGCATATGTTATTTTAGGACTTACCTGTGAAGGAAGAAAAGATGTGCTTACTATTAGTGTTGGAGATAATGAAAGCTCTAAATATTGGTTATCAGTGTTAAATGAGCTTAAAACCGTGGTGTTAAGGATATAATGGTCATATGTGCAGATGGATTAAGCGGAATAAAAAGCTATTACAGCTGCATTTCCTAATACTGAATACCAACGTTGTATCGTTCATCAGGTAAGAAACACTCTTAAATATGTTCCAGATAAAGACAGAAAAGCATTTGCTACAGATTTGAAGACCATTTATCATGCAGCTACAGAGGAAAAAGCTAGAGAGGCTTTAGATACTGTTTCAGAGAAGTGGAATCCTAAATATCCTCATTCTATGAAACGTTGGTATGATAACTGGGATGTTATCACCCTATTTTCAAGTTTTCAGCAACTGTCAGAAAGGTTATTTATACAACAAATGCTATTGAGAGTCTTAATTCAACATATCGTAAATTAAATCGACAAAGAAGTGTATTTCCAAGTGATACAGCACTTTTGAAGGCATTATACCTGGCTACATTTGAAGCAACTAAAAATGGACACAGACAATTAGAAACTGGGGCGCAGTATATGGTGAGTTATGCATCATGTATGAGGGCAGGCTACCAGACTAAAATATGTATACATAATTCCAGGAGGGATGCATATATCCGCATCCCTTATTGACGACCACAAAATTACTGATATATATAATAACAGCTGGAGGTCATTCCCAGCTGTCTTAATTATCATAGAAGTTTGAATTTACAGACTTTTTCATAGTCTCCATAATTAACACCATCGCAGCTTTCTACATTTATAATTTTACTACACTATATTATTAATGGCTACGCCTGTCGTCCAAGGTCAAACGCCTTATGATTAAGCTCCTGAACTTCTCCGGTACGATAGCATCTATCGCAGCACTCCAGTCCTCGTAATGTATATCATCAAAATACTCTGATAACCTTCCCATAAGCACGATATTGACCGCCTTAGATGAGCCAGTATCCTCTGCTATTGATAAGAAATCTTTGGCATCAACCTTTGCGCCTGCTCCTCTAACTTCTTAACAATATCTGCCGGATATTCTGCTGCACCTGTTATAACAGGCATAGGGTCGACTTCCTGTGTATTAGTTATAATCTGTCCTCCGACCTTAAGATATTCTATCCATCTTTCAGCCTCAAGCTTCTCGAAAGAAAGAATATAATCAGCCTCACCCTTATCAATAACCGGTGAATATACCTTCTTTCCAAATCTTACATAAGTAACAACGCTTCCACCTCTCTGGCTCATTCCGTGTACTTCTGATACCTTAACATCATAACCCTGATGCATAAGGACATAGCCTAACATCTTGCTGGCAAGTAAAGTTCCCTGTCCGCCTACGCCAACAATCATAATATTCTTAACTGAATTACTCATATTAATCCTCATCTCTGCGCACGTTTTGCGCATAACGAGTTGTGTCAAGTGCGCGCAGACACAAATCTCGCGTGTGAAAAATTAATTTTCACACTAATCTCCATTCCTGATATTATCTGATTAACCATCTCAAACTGTATCTCTTTTATTAACTATTCGTAATTGCCAAAATCTATCTATTCTTTATATTATTAATATCCGTAATTACAAAATACCTTAAATAATAAGATGTAAGGGCAGCTGTCAAAAATTCTTTCGTGACTGTACAATAAAACTCTCAAACCTATGCCCCTGACATCTTAATATCAGACATTATAATTCCGTCAGGCATAAACAATCTAAATAGCCCCAAACTTACATCTGTGAGCACACATTACATCCGATACAAAGTGTTGGGTCAATATGTGCCTTCTTATCCTTAACTGCGATAGCTGGACAGCCGATACTCATACACTGCTTACATCCAACACATTTACTTTCATCAACACTTATAGGTGGCTTGTGGACGGTTCCTTTAATCATAACACAAGGTCTGCGGCTTATGATGATAGATGGCTCTTTAGCTGCAAGCTCCTCTGTTACTGCCACTTCAACTGCCTTAAGGTCATATGGGTCAACAACCCTTACCCTGTTAAAGCCAAGTGCCTTGCACAGTGCCTCTAAGTCAACCTTACCCGCCGGCTCACCACGAAGGTTCTTACCAGTAGTAGGGTTCTGCTGATGACCTGTCATACCTGTTATTGAATTATCAAGAATAATAACAGTTGAATTGCTCATATTATAAGAAATGTCTGTAATACCAGTCATACCTGAATGTATAAATGTTGAATCACCGATAACACCTACACTGTTGCTCTCTCCTGCTTCACCCATAGCCTTGTTAAAGCCGTGAAGTCCTGAACATGAAGCACCCATACATACATTTAAGTCCATAGCATTAAGTGGTGCAACTGCGCCAAGAGTATAACATCCGATATCTCCATATACCATACATTTTTCTTCTTTAATATGTAGAATATACCTCTGTGTGGACATCCTGCGCACATAACTGGTGGACGTGCTGGCACATTTTCATCTATACTCATATGCTTAGGAACTTCCATGCCAAGACATTCCCTTACAAGATTTTGTGAGAATTCCCCACACATAGGAAATGTATCTTTACCCGACACCTTGATACCAAGCTGCTTGCAGTGATTTTCTATAATCGGGTCAAGCTCTTCAAGCACAACAACCTTGTCAACCTTTGCTGCAAAGTCTTTAATAAGCTTTTCAGGAAGTGGATTGATAAGACCAAGCTTTAATATACATGCATCCTCTCCTAATACTTCCCTTGCATACTGATAAGAAGTAGAGTCTGTGATAATACCAACACTTGTATCATTTCCCATCTCCACTCTGTTAAACTCACAGTTTTCTGCATATTCTATTAAGTCCTTAGTTCTCTGCTCTACTCTTACGTGCGCATTGCGTGAGTTAAGTGTCATCATAACCTTAGCTGGGTCTTTTACGTATGGCACCTGTGCTGGTTCTACTCTTTCTTCTGTATCCACGATACTCTGTGAATGTGCTACTCTTGTTACCATTTTAAGGAGAACAGGAGTATTGAACTTTTCGGACATTTCAAATGCTTTCTTGGCAAATACTCTTGACTCCTCCGAATCAGATGGCTCAAGCATTGGAAGCTTGGCTGCTATTGCATAATGTCTTGAATCCTGCTCATTCTGTGAAGAGTGCATACCCGGGTCATCTGCCACACATACCACAAGACCTGCATTAAGTCCCTGATAAGATATAGTAAATAATGGGTCTGCCGCAACATTAAGTCCAACGTGCTTCATGGCACATGCTGCCCTTACTCCGCCAAGTGTAGCTCCATGCGCTACCTCTAGTGCTACCTTTTCGTTGGGTGCCCACTCACAATATACTCCTTGTAAGCTGCTGCCTCCTCTGTAATCTCTGTACTTGAGTACCCGGATAGCTGGATATCACCTTACATCCAGCCTCATATAATCCTCTGGCAACCGCTTTGTTGCCTAACATTAATTCTTTCATGAAACGTATTCCTCTTTTTCTAATATGATTTTGGGGTCAAAATCCCCAACTATAATACCTATGGATTGTTCCGTGCTACGCACTCCCACAATCTCGCCTGTATATTCTCATATGCTTAGCTTTTAAAATATTAATAATATTACCAATCATCCTAGCCCTGATTTTCCTGTGCTACAAGTCTGTCAGCCCCATATATCTTACGAAGCTTTGGCTTTTCTATCTTACCTGTCGCATTACGTGGAATTTCTGCAAATATAATTTCCTTAGGTCTTTTATATCTTGGAAGCTCAAGACAGAATTTATCTATTTTCCTCTGTACATGTAACTCCGTCCTTTATCTCTATGATAGCTGCTGTCTTCTCGCCAAGTCTTCTGTCTGGAAGTCCGATAACTGCCGCATCCTTAATCTTATGAAATCTTCTTAGGAAATCCTCTATCTGGACTGGATATATATTTTCACCACCTGACACAATAACATCCTTCTTACGGTCAACAAGGAAATAGAATCCATCTTCATCCTGCATTGCCATATCTCCGGTAAAGAGCCATCCGTCTTTAAGAACCTCCTTTGTAGCCTCCTCATTTCTATAGTAGCAGGTCATAACTCCCGGTCCCTTAACACATAACTCGCCTACATCGCCCTGACAGACTTCATTATCATGCTCATCAACTATCTTACACTGCCATCCGTATCCCGGAATACCAATAGCACCTACCTTTGCTATATTCTCTATTCCAAGATGTACACAGCCTGGACCTGTAGACTCTGATAATCCATAATTAGTGTCATACTGATGATTATGGAAATATTCCTTCCATCTTTTAATAAGTGATGGTGGCACTGGCTGCGCACCTATATGCATAAGCCTCCACTGTGAAAGATTATAGTCTGACAGCTTTATTCTTCCTGAATCAAGTGCATCAAGGATATCCTGCGCCCAAGGCACTAACAGCCATACTATAGTGCAGTGCTCACTTGATACTGCTGACAATATCTGCTCCGGCTTTGTTCCCTTAAGAAGCACCGCCCTGCTTCCTGCCACAAGACTTCCCATCCAGTGGAACTTAGCACCTGTATGATAAAGAGGTGGTATGCATAAAATGTATCATCTCTTCCTGTCGAATGATGCTTCTGCTCCATAATAGCAGCCTGTGTAAGGCTCTGATGTTTATGTAATATAGCTTTAGGAAAACCTGTAGTTCCTGAAGAAAAATATATTGCGCCATAATCATCTTCTGTTATTTTAACATCCGGTTCTTTACTTGAGCAGTCCGCCACAAGTTCACGATAACTTTCTGCAAAGCTTGACAGTTGTCACCAACATATATAAGAAGTCTTCCTCTTGATAATCTCTCCGCATTTACTTCTATTCTTCCAATAAATGCAAAACCGAAAACTATAACATCAACCTGTGCAAGCTCCGCACAATAATATATTTCATCTGAATCGTAACGGAAGTTAAAAGGAACTGCTATAGCACCTGTCTTTAACACACCAAAATATATAGGAAGCCACTCCAGACAGTTATACATAAGAATAGCTACCTTATCTCCTTTCTTAACACCTCTGCTAAGAAGCATATTAGCAAATCTGTTTGCCTTTTCATTAAAACACTCCATGTAATCTCACGCCTGTATGGCATATTGTTAATCGGCTGGATAAGGTCGAATTCTTTCCATGTAGTTCTTCTTGTATCCTTCTCATCCGGATTAAGCTCAACTAAAGCAACCTCATCGGGATATAACTCAGCATTTCTTACTAAATAATCTGTTACTGGCATAATACTTTCCTTCCTGTTATATTGATGTATGTATTAATCTTTTGCGAATACGGATTACTATATCTGTATCCATAACTCATACATCATATCTTCATAAGACCTCATTACGTAATAGATTACCACATTTTGCAATAAAAAAGTTGCAGGGCAACTCTTTAGTTAAATGTACTATTATTTATCCGTATTTTTGCTTGACTTTGGAAACAAGGATTGCTTCCACACATTTCTTTCTTGCAAAAATATGCTGATATACTGCATATTTCCATATGGCATACAATCCTCTTAATATAAATAATGCAAAAATAATTTCACATACTATATGAAGCCACAAAGGAACTGTATTCCCTTCCCATATAACCACCTTCCTTTTGTATGCCCTGACTTACTCTGCTTCACCCTTAATCCTGCTCTGTACCTTTGACATAAACAATAACAATGCACATATATTAATTCCCATAGCCATATACACGATTATTATTCTGTCAATACCTGCAATACATAAAACTGTAATTAATAATACCTCCAGAGCTGCTACAATTCTTGCTCTTTTCTTACTTTCCCTTAATTCACTGTTATCAAGTGCAAGATTAGGATGATTAACTGTACCAACACATAATATGTATATAACTGATACCATGCAAAGAACCATAACAACAGGCATATACTTTAACCATATGAAGTCACATGCCTCAATGATAATACATATAATATTAGTTCCTATAAAACACTGCCCAAATGTTTCAAGATGAAAGCCACCTGTTCTCCTTCTAAGAAGCATAAATATACACAGGAATATTATAATATAAACAAGCCTGTGCAACACTATACCTATTATGCCTATAGTAATTAATGTCAATACTTTCTCCAACATAATCGTATACGCATAAATATACGCTTCTTTATCATCGCCCGATATAATATCCGAGCTTATCATATTATCTATTATCTTAACTATAAATCTGTCAATCATATAAACAATTCCTTTTATTCTGCTTCGCATAACAATTAATAAGTTAATAACTCTGCAAAATCTTACTCCACTTAAACTACTTAATATTCCCGCTGATTACCTCCGCAAGGTTTCTGCCTTCTTCATAATATTTACTCTTATATGACAGAACATCACCATAATATACAACTACATTTTCACTTGTTCCATCATTATAATTAAATGTAACCTCATATAACACTGGTTTATTATCCGGTTCAGAGGTCTCATTCATCTTATCGTCTGACAATTGTTTAATACAGCTATTTAACATATCACCATCTATAACCGTCTTTACGCCTGTTCCATTGTCTCTTACCATAATACTCTTAATATCCTCAAGCTTAAAGCTGACAGCTTCAGAGTCATATCTGTCATATATACTTTCAAATTCATCTATAATATCCTGAAGTGCTGTATCACTTGTCTTATACTTCTTTCCTTTATATTCCACCTCACCATGTGATATTGTTATACTGCTACTGCTTCCATCGGCAGCTTTATACGAAAGCCTGTACTCCCAGCCTGATTTTAATGTGTCACCCTTTATCTTTGACACAAGGGAATATTTCTTTACCTTCATTCCATCAAGCAGACTTATTATCCTGCTGCTGTCAGCTATTTCCTGTTTCTTTCCGTCTTTTCCTCTTGTAACAGAAAGCTCTGTCACATCCGTGTCAGCTTTTATACTTGATGGAAACTCGATACACGAAATAATTATTGCTGCTATCACCAGCACACATACAGTTATTATTATCGGCAGCTTTCCTCTCTTCATAAATATTATCCTTTAATCATCACGTACATATATATTTATTAATTGTTAAATCTTTGTATACGTAGTATATATCAGAATACTTACATACAGCTTACGCTCAGGGTAATATTATCTTCTAATGCTAATATAACATTGTATATGTATGTATGCAATACAATTAATTAATGAGGGGCAAAAGACTATTAATTGCAAAAGACTAACTGCCAGAACTGGTTATGCCAGTCTTAACAGTTAGTCTATGCATTTACTTTATATATTCCTGCAAGTTACAACGCACTATTTCATATATATCCTCTGCTATGGTTTCTGCTCTTTTATTATCCATTAATTAATTCAGAAAAAGACCACACCCAACGAACATAATCCGTTAAGGTGCAGCCTTTATTTTTCTATAATTCTGCGAAAATCAATACACTATTCCCAGACTTTTTATTATCTTACACGCTTCTTTGTAACTACTGTTGTGCAAGCCATCATAGCTGCGAAAACAAGTAATAAGTAGAGAGCAACTGGAGCTGTATCTGCTGTCTTAGGAGCTGTAGCTGTTGTATCAGTTGTGCTGCCTGTTGTCTCTGCTGTAGAAGGAGTTTCAGTTGTATTGCCTGCATCTGATGTCGATGATGTGTTATCACCTGTGTTGCCTGAGTCTGGCTTTGATGGTGTGTTATCACCTGTGTTACCTGAATCTGGCTTTGATGGTGTGTTATCACCTGTGTTACCTGAATCTGGCTTTGATGGTGTGTTATCACCTGTGTTACCTGAATCTGGCTTTGATGGTGTGTTATCACCTGTGTTGCCTGAGTCTGGCTTTGATGGTGTGTTATCATCACCTGACTGAACTTCTACATAGTCAATAACAAATGGACTTAATCCGCCTGTTACAAATGATATTGCATCATCTGATACTGTTACATCAAGCTTCTCAAGTGTTTGTCATCCTTAAGATGATATACAACAACTGTATACTTTGTATAATCAACATCTGCATCTTTCTTAAGGCTTATCTTAAGTGTACCATTAGAAAGCTTAATAACATTACCCTCTTCATTCTTTAATGAAATATCAACAATCTCTGCCTTGTCTGTAATATTTACATTCTCTGCACTAGCTGCTGCTTCCTAACTGCTGCCACCTGTTCTTCACTTGCTGTTTCCTTAGCTATGCTTACTGAACCTGTAGCTACTCCATTATTATTCTCATCAACAAACTTAACGTCATCTGATACTTCAACTGCCTTTACATCACTCTCTGCTGGAGTAACTACCTCTACTGGCTTAATATCATAAGCATAGTGGACTGGTATCCATCCAAGTACTGTATTAACTGCTGACACCTTGTCTGTTTCAATATAATCAGCAACTGCTGCTTCTGTCTGGTTATCAGCCTTACTGAATTCACCATTAGATACGAAAGCATTTTCGCCTGATAAGTTAGCATATTCTTTAAAGATAGCTGTTGCACCATCTCCTGTGCTCATTTCACCCCATCCGGCTTCTAATACATAACCATTAGTCTGTGTTCTGATAAATGTAACATTAGATGAAGCACCCCATGTTCTTCCATAGTATCCTGTTACTGTACCTGTGCTTACACCATCTGTTGTTACCTTACAATCTCTGAAAACATATGGGCTTGTCTTAGCTGCTGTGATATAACCAAGCTTTGCATTATTTTTAGCAGCATCTTTCTCATTATCCTTATATGTCTTCCACTGTAATTCACAGTTATCAAATACTGCTGCGAATTCACCACAAATGTAATCTACATTACCACCGATTACGCAGTCACGGAAGTATGTATGATAGTTGTAATTAGTTGAACCATTTCTTCCAAGTGTATCCTGTGAAGAAAGAATTTTACAGTTGTAGCACTCAATATTGTCTGCATCAATATAGAAAGCATTTGACCTTTCCTTATATACATATGCTGTAACATCTGCATTTTCTGCAAGTCTGTCTACTGCAAGTGTTGAACCTGCGATATCTGTCTTCTCTGCTTCTGTTACTTCATAGTTATAAGTATTCTTAAATGTTGTGTCTTCTGCGATGAAGTTATTACCTCTTACAATGAATACACCACCCCAGAGACTTCCGTTACCTTCTGCATATGAATACTTATCTCTTGCAAGTACTTCATTATAAAGACCTGTAACTGGGTCTACTGAATAATAGTTAGTACCAACACCATAATACCATGAGATAGTATGGTTATTACCCTTAAGTGTTACATATGGAGCTGCCATAACTGTCTGCTCGAATATGTCTGTATTAAGATTAATTGTAACTCTGCCTGCTTCTCCCTCAGGTCTGTCCTGCATATTAAGAATTGCGTCTGAAGCTTCATTTAATGTAGCATAATCTTCAGGCACGTTAATCTCGCTCTTGAAAGCCGCTGGTTCTGCTTCCTTAGCTGGAAGTTCTACATATACTTCATTAACTGTTGTTCCCTCAGTCTTAACTGAAACTCTGTCGTGTGTAATACCACCATTAGTTGTTACAACATTTGTATTGTATTCACCCGGCTTTAATGAACAAGTGTATGTATCACCTGATACTGTTGCCTTATACTCACGTCCGTTAACCATATTTACAAGTGAAAGCTCTGTAACTGTTCCTTCTGGAGTACCTGTAATCTTACCTTCAACTGTTACATCTGGTACATCATAAAGAGAAACAACTATTGCTTCGCCTGTAACTGTAAATGTATCACTGTCACCAACAGCAGCTCTTACACCGCCATCATTAGTAGATAACTTGTATGTATGTCCTTCAAGAAGGTCTGCATTAGCACCATCTGTGTTTAATCTCACTGCCACCAAGATTAGCATCTACTACGCTTACCTCTAAACTGTCTGATACCTTTGCATCTACATTATTAAACTTAACTGGAACACTTACTTCCTTGTCTACTATATACTGATAACCAGCATAGAACATATTGTTAGTCTTGCCTGTTGTAGACATTACATATGTATGTCCTGGTATTACTGCAAATGTGTATGAAGTAATTCCTGTGTCTGTATCTGTATAACCATTCTTAGAGCCATCTGCTGTGTTATAGTCATGAACTCTTAAGAATGATGATGAATTAAAGTAAACAGTAAGTGTACCCTTAGCTGCTGGAGTGAATATTGTTAATGTACCATCTCCTGCAACTGGAATAGTAGGAATATTGTTACTGTCTGCATGTCTTTTACCAGCTGTATAACTGTCATATTCCTTTCCATCAACTGTAACTTTCTTTCCTGACTTTACTGTATACTGTGTTTCACCCTGACCAACTAATGTAAGTGTGCTTTCACCATACTTATAATCGCCTGTAGCAACAACGCCGTCCTTAGCGATATCATCAAGCATCATAGTAAAGCTTTCTGCCTCACCAGCCTTTGCATAATTCTCAACTGTAACTGAATGAAGATATGCCTCACCATCTCCAACACATGTTATTGTAAGTGTTGCTGCTTCTCCGCTGTAAGATACCTTTTCAACATCACCATCTGTTGTTGCCTTACCTGATGTAGAACCTATTTCCTTACCTTCTGCATCTGTAATCTTGAATGATGTTGCATGACCATACTTGCAAAGACCTAATGAAATATCTGCACCTCCAGCAACCTTAACTTCAATCTTATCTCCGTTATAAAGTGCTGCTCCATGCTGTCCATCATGCCAGTATGCCTTATCATTTTCTGATATTACCTTAAATACCCCGTCCTCAGATGTGTAACCGTTAAGCTGTGTCTTTTCGCTGAATGCTTTAGCGAAATTCAAAGTATAACTCTGACCTGCTTCTGGCGCATCTGCTGCCTTTGCAATAGTTCTTACTCCTGGTGCGAACTGGAATGTTCCAATCGCTAAAACAACCGTAAGAACGACTGATAAAAGCTTTCTAGCTTTTCTGCTAATCTTCATAAAATACCTCCTGTGATATTGCGGATTAACCGCTAAGATGTTAACAACTATATCTTAATGCGCCAGAAATAACAACTTATATTTTTATATTTTGACTATCAAATACAGATATTTTCAGTATTATAATACATTTTGTTGCATTTTTAATAAATTATGATATATTTTTAGTAATAATGCACAACGTGTTATATTATATACTTGATGGTGTCCATGGATTGTCCCTGCACAATCCGCTAACACCTCTTAATTATACACAAAGGAATATATAGACATATGAAACAGACAATACCTAACATTTCAAGATTCAGAATTGAACGCAGTATCCACAAACCACATTACGCCATGCATTCTGCACACAGCCACACATACTATGAACTTTTTACCTCATAAACGGCAACTGTACTATATCAATAGACGATAAGTTATACACTCTTTCCGCCGGTAACGTTATATTTATTCCTGCCAACTCAATCCACAGGACAAGTTATATAGGTGATACTGCACCCGAACGAATATATATAGAATTCTCTTCGGACTATATCAATACTATTGGCTCTGTGCTTGGAAACAACTGGGCAGCCAAAACCTGTGGGAACATATTCTTTATATTGAGACAGAAAACGGCCTTATATCAACTCACTGTTCAATAAGATTATCGATGAATACAACATTATCGACCATTATTCAGACTGCTGTATAAGGCAGCTTTTCCAATATCTGCTTATTATGCTCATACGCTCTGACCGTAATAATAAAGATGTTAAAGACTACATAAACAAGTCACACAAAAGATTGACTCTGATATGATAAGTGCCTCCCCGCTATATTGCAGAAAACTTTAAGAATAATATATCACTTAAAGATGTAGCTGAATTTTTAAACCTTAACCCAACTTACTTTTCAAGCAAGTTCAAGGCTTTTCATGGAATTGGCTTTGCAGAATACCTAAGAAATGCAAGAATAAACCATGCAGAATGGTACCTGATTGAAACCGACTTAAGTCTTTCTGATGTGGCTGATGAATGTGGCTTCTGTAACTCTAACTATTTTGGTGATACTTTTAAGCTTGTAAATGGAATTTCACCTTCAGAATTCAGGAAAAATATAAGCCTAAGAAGTCGGATAAATAAGAATTAGTTATTTATAGCAATTATAATATAACAAACAGCCATGCCGACAGAGCTACTACACTAAACATAATCTATTATGATACCAGTGTCAAAGGTCTAAACCCACATGAGCTTACTCATAAGTGGTTGAATGACCTTGTGTCCCCACATCCTATTATTTAATTATGTTAAAATGTAAAGCTGTCCTGTACAGCACGGCTGTTATATTATCTACACATCATGGTTCTTAACCCCACGCAGTCTTGCCATGGCTCTTGCCATAGATGCTGTTGAAACATGGAATTCCATAATGCTTTGTTTCTGTGCAAGCTGTTCCTTCGCTCTTTCAAGCGCCGCCTCAGCTCTGAACTTATCTATTTCCTCAGGTCTTTCAGCTGAATACACTATTATATCAACTTTGTTGTGTTCAACTTTAAGAAGTCCTGTAGAAACTATAGCTTCCTGCCATGTAGTTTCACCCGGCACCCTGAACCTTAATTCTCCTGTTTCAACACTGCAGGTCATAGGTTCGTGATTAGCCATAATAGCCATCTCACCATCAAAACCATCAAATATAAGAATTTCACAAGGTCCATCGTAAAACACCTTATCGCAGGCTATTAATTTCAATGAAAATGTATTCAACCCATACCTCCTTGTTTTACGAAGTAAAATGCGACTGCTTTGCAGGAGCAGAGGTATTTACTCCTTGTTTTGCGAAGCAAAATGCATATGCTTTAGCATATTCTGTCCTTGCAGGAGCCGAAGGTTTTATCCTTGTTTTGCGAAGCAAAATGCGATATTACTTCAATGTCTCTGCCTTTGCCTTAACGTCCTCAATAGTACCTACATTAAAGAATGCCGCTTCCGGATATTCATCCATTTCGCCATCAAGTATAGCCTTAAAGCCCTTAACAGTATCCTCAACTGGAACATACTTACCAGGAGTACCTGTGAAGTTCACAGCTACATGGAATGGCTGAGATAAAAATCTCTGGATCTTTCTTGCTCTGTATACAGTAAGCTTATCATCCTCTGAAAGCTCCTCCATACCAAGAATTGCGATAATATCTTGTAACTCCTTGTACTTCTGAAGTACCTCCTGGACACGTCTTGCAACATTATAATGTTCCTCACCTACTACGTCAGGCTCAAGGATTCTTGATGTTGATTCAAGTGGATCAACAGCAGGATATATACCCTGTTCTACAATCTTACGTGAAAGAACGGTTGTTGCATCCAGGTGAGCAAATGTAGTTGCAGGAGCCGGGTCAGTCAGGTCATCGGCAGGTACATAGACAGCCTGTACAGATGTGATGGAACCCTTTGTTGTTGAAGCGATTCTCTCCTGAAGTTCGCCTAAATCAGTTGCAAGAGTTGGCTGATAACCAACGGCTGATGGCATACGTCCAAGAAGCGCTGAAACTTCTGAACCAGCCTGAACGAAACGGAAGATGTTATCAATGAATAACAGCACATCCTGTCTCTTTACATCTCTGAAATACTCAGCCATAGTAAGACCTGTTTCCGCAACTCTCATTCTTGCTCCAGGCGGCTCATTCATCTGTCCGAACACCAGTGCGGTCTTTTCAAGTACACCCGATTCCTTCATTTCTGTCCATAAGTCGTTACCTTCACGGCTACGTTCTCCAACACCTGTAAATATCGAATAACCACCACTCGGCAGCTATATTTCTTATAAGTTCCTGAATAAGGACTGTCTTACCAACTCCAGCACCACCAAACAGACCGATCTTACCACCCTTTGCGTATGGTGCAAGTAAGTCAATTACCTTGATACCAGTCTGTAACATTTCTACTACAGGACTCTGTTCTGCAAATGATGGAGGATTTCTGTGAATACTCCAGTGTTCCTCATCATCAAGTTTAGCTCCATCATCAAGGGTATCACCAAGAACGTTAAAAGTCGTCCAAGAGTCTTTTCGCCGACAGGAACTGATATACCGCTTCCTGTAGCTATAACCTCCATATCCTTACAAAGACCTTCACTCGCAGCAAGCATAATGCAGCGGACCACATTATTACCTGTATGCTGTGAAACCTCCATAACCTTCTTTTTACCATCCTGTATTACATAAAGTGCATCCTTGATAGCTGGAAGATAACTGCCTTCAAACTCGACATCTATTACAGGTCCTGAAACCTGTACTATCTTTCCTTTCATCTCTTCCACGTGAATTACACCTCTTTCTGCCTAGTATAAAGCCCATTTATTATTTTGACCGGGCTTTTTCTTCATCTTTTCTTCTTAAGGGCTTTCGCACCGCCTATAACCTCAGTTATCTCCTGAGTTATGGCTGCCTGTCTTACACGGTTATACTCAATAGATAACTCCTTAAGCATAGCCTCTGCATTGTCAGTAGCTGCCTGCATGGCAACCATACGTGCATTTTCCTCTGTCGCAAAACCCTCAACAAGTGCTCCATATACGAATCCGTAACATAATTGTATACAAGATCATTAAGTACCACCTTTGAGAAGGATATATTACAAAGTAATCATCATTACCCTCAAAGTCCTCAAGTGTACCATTACTCTTTCCCTGTCTTGCATTCTCTGCTAACTCTTCCTTTATGAATTCATTAGTCTTAAGTGGAAGAAGCTGTTCTACCTGAACCTCTTCTTTCATACCATGTTCCATTCTTGTAAACACGATATATACCTCATCCATCTCTTCCTTCTTATAACGTTCGACTATCTCTTCCGTTATAACTCTGGCTCTGTGTACAGATGGATTATTGGCAGAAAATCTGAAAGACTCCTCAACATTATAACCAAGTGAAGTAAAGTAAGCTCTTCCTGTTTCTCCGATTGCAAATATCTTATACTGCTCTGCCTCATCGCACAGCCTTTTAGCTTCCTTTAAAACATTATGGTTATATGCTCCTGCCATACCTTTATCACCACTTATCACTATAAATGCTTTTCTTTTAACATCTTCATGCCTATCTACATTTCTGTTATCAAAGAAAAGATGCTGCATAGTAGGAAAATGAAATAATATACTTTTATCTGATCCTGTAATCCATAAAAGTAAGGTTCTGTATCCTCAAGCTTCTGCTTTGCCTTTCTAAGCTTGACTGAGGACATCATATACATGGCTTTGGTGATTTTCATCGTATCCTGAATACTACTTATTCTCGCCTGAATTTCTTTAGTATTCGCCATAGCAATCCCCTTATCTTTCACTCTTGAATTCGTTAGCTGCTGCAATAATAGCTTCCTTAGTCTCATCTGTAAGATCCTTAGTTGATTGATAGTATTTACTATCTCTGAATGCTGGCTATGGAAGAATTCAAGCATATCTGCCCTGAATCCCTTGATCTTAGAAAGCTCAATATCACTGAATATATGTGCGTTAGCTGATACAAGTATAATAACCTGCTCTGCCATGCTGAACGGATGGCTCATAGGCTGCTTAAGAAGCTCCATAAGTGCACGTCCATGTTGTAACTGTTTCATAGTACCCTCATCAAGGTCTGATGAGAACTGTGTGAAGACTTCCATCTCACGGTACTGAGCAAGATCGATACGAACACTTCCGGATGCTTTTTTCATTGCCTTTGTCTGGGCTGCTCCACCTACTCGGGATACGGAAAGTCCAACATTGACCGCTGGTCTTACACCGGAGAAGAATAACTCACTTTCAAGGAATATCTGTCCATCTGTAATAGAAATTACATTAGTAGGTATATATGCTGAAAGGTCGCCTGCCTGTGTCTCTATGATTGGAAGTGCTGTTATTGAACCTCCACCTGCTTCTGGTGAAAGACGGCTCGACCTTTCAAGAAGTCTGGAATGAAGATAGAATACATCACCGGATATGCCTCACGTCCCGGAGAACGCTCAAGCAGAAGTGATATGGCTCTGTAAGCAACCGCATGCTTAGAAAGGTCATCATAAATGATAAGTACATCCTTTCCATTGTGCATAAAGTATTCTGCCATAGCTGTACCTGCATAAGGGGCTATATACTGTAAAGGTGCAGGGTCTGCTGCCGTAGCTGACACAATAGTTGTATAATCCATAGCACCTGCTGTCTTTAATGTATTAACAAGCTTAGCAATAGTAGATGCCTTCTGTCCGATCGCTACATAAATACAGATAACATCCTTACCCTTCTGGTTTATGATAGTATCTGTTGCGATAGCTGTCTTACCAGTCTGCCTGTCACCTATGATAAGCTCTCTTTGTCCACGTCCTATAGGGAACATGGAATCAATAGCAAGAATACCCGTTTCCATTGGAACTGATACTGACTTACGCTCAGTGATACCTGGTGCCTCGCACTCTACTGGCCTGTAACCATCTGCCTGGATATCTCCTTATCATCTATAGGCGAACCAAGGGCATCAACTATTCTTCCAAGGAAACCCTCACCTACTGGAACACCAGCCATCTTGCCTGTACGTGCAACCTTGCTTCCCTCTTTAACTGTAACATCACTACCAAAGGATAACGCCGACTTCATCACGTCTTACATCCTGTACCATACCCTTTACACCGCTGTCAAAGACAACGATTTCACCGTAAAATGCATGGTCGATACCGTCAACATTGGCAATACCATCACCAACCCAGTTGACAACACCTATTTCCTTATCCTTAACTGCAAGCTCGAAATCCTTGATGTCAGCCTGAAGGATTGAAAGAATTCCTCCTCGCTTGCTGTAGTCTTACCTGAGCTTACTGCCTTTGCAATACTGCTCTTTAACTGCTCTATACGCGCTTTCTCACTCCAGTCGTATTCCTTAGAACCAACCTTAAGTACGAAACCACTCTTTAAAGATGCATCCTGAACCATCTCTAACCTGATATTCTGATTACGGAATTCCTTTGCTATAAAACTCTTAATTCCTGCAAGCTGTTCATCAGATGGTGCCTCAACATAAGTAAGTACTGCTGTACTTTCTTTCTGTTCAGGAGTCATCTCAAGCTCTTTAAAGCCTTACATACTTCATCAAATAAACTTATATCATCATTATCACATAAAAGCTGTAAGAAATTTCTCACATTCTTAGAGAATACCTTCTGAATCACAAGATGTTTTTCTCAAGTGATACTGTTGGGTCACTAAGCTCTTCTTTAACCTGTGGTACAACATCGAAAATATCCTTAACAGAAGATAATTCTTCGTGCGACATACCGGTTTTATGTAATTCTGATGCATAATCAATCGCTGTCTGTATCACTATTTATCACCTGCTTTATTCAAAATGTGTCATAAAGTGCCGAATTGGCATCTGCACTGTTACCTGCTACAACCTTAGCAGCCGCATCGACAACCATATCTGCAATCTCTTTTTCTGCTTTCTTTAATATCTGTTCCTTCTGCATTACTGCCTCTGCCTCAGCATCATCCTTAATCTGTGCTGCTGTCTTATGTGCATCAGCAACTATTCTCTGATATTCTTCATCAGCAGTTTTTCTTGCCTCAGAAACAACCTTTTTCTTCTCATTCTCTGCATCGCTTAACACAGCCTGATACTTAGTCTTAAGTTCTTCTGCTTCGCTCTGCTTGGCAGCGGCCTCACCAAACTGTCTGTCAGCTTCCCTGCCTTTTAGCGATAATCTTCTGAACTGGCTTGTATAAGAATATTCTCATAAGCACGAAGAGAATTAAAAGGTTAATAATTGTAAATAAAACATTCCAAACATCTAACTGGAGCATCTTATTTCCCTGCCTTTCTTCGTAGTCTATTCTTTGTTATCTGTATGCTTATATTCTACCTGATATATTTTATGTACAATTATTTTATGTACATTCATACATCATAATGTAGATACATTTTTATTATGTACCCGGATAATACCGGATATAAACATACGATACCATCATGCCTTATGCTTAATCCTGCGGATTAACCAAGCATAACGATAATCATAAGGGCGATAACGAAACCGTAAATAGCAGTAGCCTCTGCCAACGCACTACCAAGAATAAGTGTCTTTGTAATCTTTCCTTCTGCCTCTGGCTGTCTTGCAACAGCTTCTGAAGCTCTACCAGTTGCTATACCAATACCAATACCTGCACCAAATGAACCTAATACGGCGATACCTGCGCCAATAGCTATGATTGTTCCACTCATAATCTTATCTCCTTTTTCTTCCTTATAATGTAGTAATACGGCTTTCTGTACATTTATTGATATTGAATTATCAATATATCCTGTATTTCCTGCAAATGTCTTATAAACATTTACACCTGATAACCTGACACCTACATTATATCTATATCTTTATTTTTATAGGCTCTCGCCTACACCACAAGCCTGCTTATTACATTACAGGCTCTCCTCTTAGCGAGCAGCCTACATGTAAACTTAACTAACTCTGCTTTAACGTGTCTTAATATCTGACCCTGCCAGTCTGATAATAACTATATTGTTATATCAGTATCATAAGTTCAGAACTACTCTGTAATCTCATCAATATATAATGATGTGAGGAATACGAATACGTACGCCTGAAGCAAACCATCAAATATATCAAAGTACAGACTGAACACAACCGGAAGACCAACCGGAAGTATCATCTTAAGAAGCTCCATAATAACGAAGGCTCCTAATACATTACCGAAAGTCGCATACAAAGCGAAAGCGGCTTTGTTACTACTTCGAGAATGTTGATAGGTGTTACGATTGCAACTGGCTCTACGAATCCGTGTAACCAGCGTTTAACACCTTTGTGGTAGATACCTGCCGCCTCTATAAGAATAATACTCATAAGTGCGAGAGCTACCGTTACTCTTAAGTCCTTAGTTGGGGACTTAAAGCCAAACAGTCCGATGATATTGGAAACACCAATATACAGCATAACTGTTGTGAGATAAGGCACATACGCCTTTCCTTTTCGCCAACCATTCCCTGAACCATATTCAAAGACCAGTTACGATGCTTTCTGCAACCGCCTGTCTCTTACTTATGTGGTCCACTTTAAGATTTCGGGTCAGTATAAATGCAATTACTACCAGTACAGCCATAATAATCCAGGTAACTACAACTGCTTCTGAAACTGGTATTCCACCCAAAACAGGAATCGTAAAGACGGTCTCACATTGAAGTTCTTCAATAAGATTCTGTGCTAAATCATTCAAAACCATCTCCTTATCCTTTCGTTTTCTCACTGCGGATTGTATACCCATTTATTGGAAATGTAAAGCTAAATAATTTAATTTTTAACAAAGTTTTTAGTAATATTTTAAAATTTTGCACAATTTTATGTATTTATATCTGTACATTTTACATTTTATTTTTGACCGCCGAATCCACATATTAATCTTTTTCTTTTGTGAAATGTCCGTAAACGTTTTAAATACCAGATAAATACTGCTTTATATATGTATGTATATAACACCATCACACGTTGGTAATTATGACTGTTTACTACCTTTGCACAAATGACCATTAGTCAATTTTACGATTTTTCAATGCTATTTTTATATTTATGCAATTATGCTAATACAAAACTTATATTCCGACATAGCAATTTGATATACATCAACAAAAAATACATAAAAGTACAATCTTATACAATCTTATACAATAAATTGTACAAAAATAAATATTCTATTAACCAAATCTATAATTCTTATAAATTTAATTTTATTTACAATCCATTTTTATTAAATTATGTCACTTTATGCTTTACGTAATTGTATTATATAATGCCAGGGGATTTTTTATTCGTACTTTCACGATATGAATTTTTAACTTATGTCTTTGTCATCTTATTGATGCCAGTGTCATAAGCCCTGACTATCAGACAAAAAGAGGTGAACTCAATATGGGGTATCAGAATAACATCAAAGAATACGAACGCATTTTAAAACTATACAGTAACGATATTTACCGCATGGCGCTTTTGAAGCTGAAAAATGTCTGTGAAGCTGAAGATGTCTTTCAGGATGTTTTCGTCAAGTTATACACATGTAACAACAGCTTTGAGTCAGATCTGCACATAAAGTCATGGCTTCTTAAGGTAACTGTCAATGAATGTATTAATGTACTAAAAGCTCATGGAATTCCAAAGTAATAAAAGTGTCGATGATAATTCCGGATATGACGATAATTCGTCTATTGCAGCTACAGATAATACGGACACAGCTAATAGCTCCTTTCATGGTAGTGGCACATCCACGCCGCTAAACAGCAGTACATATAAAGAATTTGACATCAATTCAATGTATGTATGGGATACTGTAGCAGCCCTGCCACAGAAATACAAAGATGTAATATATCTGTTTTATCACGAACAGTATTCTACCAATGAGATAGCCGATATACTTGACATATCTACAGACAATGTTAAAACGAGGCTTAAAGAGCAAGGGAAATATTAAGAAAAGAGGTGAAGGATTATGAATTTTAAAGAAGCATTTGATAATGACTGTAACAAAATAACTGCAAGTGATGAACTTATAAATCGCACGCTTATGGCGGCGATTACGCAGGACAGCTCAGATGGCGGCAATGGCTCTTTATCTGATAATCCTGCTCACAAAGATTTAGATAAACAGGCAATGGATGGCGGCTTACAAAATGATATTAATCAGAGTAGCGTTTCTATGGCAGGCAAACAATCATACAAGTCAGCATTAAACAGCGGCTTACAGGATAAAAGCGCTCAGCGTAATTCTTCTACGATTGCCAAATCATCACACAAAGCCGGCTCACGAAGAAACATTTTCAGGATACTCGCTGCTGCCGCGGCCATTATCCTCCTGTGTTTTAGTGTATACAGTGTGCGAAATTTTATAGGCAGTAAAACAGCAGTTCTGGCACTTCAACCCTTAAAGTCTATGCAGGTGAAAACAACGAGGAGCTTGGCCCAAAGGGATTATCTCTTGCATACAGCAAGGATACTGCTGACCACATGACAGACATTCAGGGCTGGAGTTCACAGGGTTGGGGACCATCCCATACAAGGTTTTATTCTTCGACCTGAATATACAGATTACAGATAACAGCTCAAATATTAAGAGAGTTACACTGACATCCTCTGACGAGAATACTAACATTTTAACCCGTGAAGCTGTTCCAGATGAGATCGCTGACAACGACTATAAAATTCCGGATGAATATGGAGAGCAACATTCACTATATAAGTATTCAGAAGAGTGGGGTTATCACACTTACAGACTGTTTAACTCCAATGAAAAGTTCCTTTATATTGACCACCAGAATGAATATTGTGCTGACTATAAGGATTTTGAACACCTGTATATAGGCTTTAAGCTTGCAAATGTTAATTCGCTTTGCACCATTAACAGTAACTGTTGAATATGAGGATGGCACAACAGTTTCCAGAAACTATAATGCAACAGCGTATTCATCAGAATTGTATATGTTTATAAAGAAATTAAATAAATCTGATAATAGTTGTTAAAAACTTGTTAAAATAATATCTATTGTTTTAATATTTATATTTATATGATAAAATATAACTAAGCTGCAACTTTAATGATTATGCCCATCTGTCCTGTCACTGACGGCTTTGGTAATCTTATATAATCATTATATTATGCCGCAGCTTAGCTTTTATTATACGGCGCAATCAGCGCAGAAAGCAGGTATTATATGGCACTACATGTTATGGATGAAGCTAATCGTTGTCTGCAATGTAAAGTACCACAGTGTCAGAAGGGCTGTCCTATAAGCACTAATATTCCTATGGCTATCAGGCTTCTTAAAGAAAACAAGCTTGATGAAGCTGGTAAGATGTTGTTTGAGAACAATCCTCTTACTACTGTGTGTAGTCTTGTCTGCAATCACGAAAATCAGTGCGAGGGGCACTGTGTATTAGGCCGCAAGGGGCACCAGTTCATTTTCTACTATAGAGAATTATATATCAACTACTTATGCTAACAAGATGACAGAAGGTCCTAAGCCTTCTAACGGAAAAAGAGTTGCTATTATCGGTTCTGGTCCGGCTGGAATTACTATCGCCATCATTCTTGCAAGATATGGCTATCAGGTTACTATATTTGAGGGTAAGGATAAGATAGGTGGTGTCTTAAGATATGGTATTCCTGAGTTCAGACTTCCTAAGTCTGTGCTTGATGATATAGAATACCGTCATCTTGAACTTAAAGGTATCAAGGTACGTCCTAATACGACTATCGGAAGTGCCATCACTATTGAAGATCTTTCCGCGATGGATATAAAGCTATTTTCGTTGGAACAGGTGTATGGAATCCTAATACTCTACATATTAAGGGTGAAACATTTGGAAATGTCCACTTTGGTATCAACTACTTAAACAATCCTGACAGTTATAAGTTAGGTGAGCGTGTTATCGTAATCGGCGCAGGTAATGCAGCTATGGACGTGGCAAGAACTGCTATCAGAAAAGGTGTACGCAATCTTACATGTTTTTCTATCACAAAGAAGTTGCCGCAAGCCAGTACGAATACAGCTACGCCAAGCTTGAAGGCGTTGAGTTTGAATTTAACAAACGTCCTGTTGAAATCAAGGATAACGGTGTTATTTTCCGTGATATTATTGAAAATGAAGATGGCTCTTTCACTGATGTTGAAGGCACTGACAAGTTATATGAGTCTGACAGTGTTATTATCTCTATCAGTCAGGGACCTATGACACGTCTTGTTAATACGACAAAGGGACTTAATGCTAACAAGCGTGGTCTGCTTGAAGCAGATGAAACCGGACACACTTCACGCCCTGGCATATTTGCCTCTGGTGACGTTGTAAACGGCGCAAGAACTGTTGTTGAGGCTGTCGCACACAGCAAGGTTGTGGCAGAGTCAATGCATGCTTATATGCAGTCGCTGGATGAATAAAATGTGTAAATTATAAATATATTAACAACCGGACGCCCTAAGGCTAGGGAGTTATTTCAGTAATAGTGCTTCAGTCACCAGAAGCTGATTGGATATTCCTAAAACTTTCCTTTTATGTTTTATATGGACGCAACCGCTCATACGAAACGTCCTGTTTCGTTTTCGCTCGATTTGACCTCCTTGTCAAATCGTTGCTGAAACTAATGGAAAGTTTAAGAAATATCTCAATCAACTTTCAAGTGTTCCTTTCGCACTATTCCTAAAACAACTCCCTAGCCTTAGGGCTGTTTCTTAATTAAATATTATATTTTAATCTTTTAAGTAACGCGTGTAACGTTTCCTAATTTAAAAGCAGAACAGGAAAAGGGAGAATAAACCTACAATGTTCTTCTCCCTCTCATTATGTGCATTTCTTCTAGTTTAAGACATAATTTATCATAAGTAAATTATGAAACTGTCAGACATAATATAAGCGGCTGTCTGTAGTGCGGACAGTGTGAGATGCACTTGAAGTTTAATTGAGATATTTGTTAGACTTTTCCTTAATACCACAGCTATCCACAGACACGGATGTCTGTGGAAGTTTGATATGGGACAAGGATGTCCCGTATCAAACGGTAGCGTACCCACTACCTATAAGAAAAGTCTTAGAAATATCCGATTAAAGCTTCTGGCATTGAACACTGTCCGCGCTATAGGCAGCCGCTTATTATGTCGTCCGTATACAAAAATTATATCTCAAACATTCTTACTTCACCTGCGTAACCACTCCATCTGCATCCACATTCGCATTAATGCTGACCTCATTAAGCAGCCCGAATATTCTGCTCTTATCAGACTCTTCTGTGCATATGCGTGTAACACATCCCGACAACGTTCCATCCTGAATTGCTGGAACTACTGACAGCTCAACTTTTCCCTCATTGTCATCATCACCACTTATTCGTATATTTACAAGCATAGTATCAACATTATATTCATCAAACCAGAAGTTTCCAAGACTGTAGAATATAGGCTTATCATCATAATACTCTATTCCCTGAAGGCAATGGCTGTGACCACCTATTATTATATCAGCTCCTGCATCTATGTAATCCCTTGCAGTTGACCTCTGTACATCCTCAAGAACTGTTGTATGTTCCGTTCCCCAGTGAACAACTGCTATTACATAGTCAGCATTTTCCTTTGCTTCCTTAATTGTCTGGATAAAAGCTCTGTGTCATAACATCTAAGAATTCCCGGTGTTGACTCTGTCGCCTGTGGTGTCATCTTGTACTTTTCAGCTCTTGAGGCTGATACTATTGCTATTTTCTTTCCATCAACAGTCTTATAATAAGGTTTCATAGCTTCATCAAGGTCTTTGCCCGCGCCAACATATGGAATACCAACTGCATCAAGCGCTGCAAATGTATCATTAATGGCATCTTCACCATAATCATACACATGATTATTGGCAAGCTGTACTACATCTACTCCAAGTGAATTAAACACCTTTGCACGCTCTGGCTTAGCCCTGAATGTCCACATTTTATTAGCAAGCGGCTCACCACGGTCACTATAACAGAACTCATTATTAACAAGTGTTATATCTGCATCTTTCATATATTTTATAAGTTCCGGCGATATGCACTTTGTTATATCACCGTCATTCTTATCAAGTTCTTTTGTGGTAGGCTCTCCCTCTGCAAGATTAATATCTCCTGTAAATGTGAGCGATATATCATAAGGATGTGTATCCCTTGTTGTCTGTTCTGTTACCACCTCATTATTACTGCCATCACCAACTACATCTCTGCTTACCTCTACCTTTTGCCACAGCCTGTTAAAACAAGTGCTGACACCATTGTAATACCTGCCAGCAGTGACATATTTTTCTTTACATTTCTTTTATAACACTATTTAGTGTACTGACACAATTATGCTTTATCATATATTAACTCCGTTCTGTTATGTGTAAATTATAACAACCATGCCATGCATATCCTAAAAGCTGTGATATGAAGCATCATACCACAGCTTATATGTACATATTCTAATTATTCTGTTCTAATAACGACTTGGCCTTTTCAAAGAATCCATATGTACAAGAATATCACACTTTGCATTCTTGTCATTGTTAAGGAACTTCAATAATCCTGTATGAAACTTCCATCTTTCAAAATATGAAATGTTATTCTTTCTAAGCACCTTCTCTATCTTCTTACACTCTTCCATCGATACATCCGAACGAATAACTCTCTCCATTGTAGATACTTCACTCATTAACTGACACCTCTTTAACTATATTTACTATGATTATATTGACCTTACAATACGCCATCTTATGTGCTATGTAAGCTTAAGTTCATCTATCTGGGCGTTAATTACGCACAGCCTTCTATTCTATTTGATTTTATCACATCATTTTCAAAAATCCACTTAAAATAATTAGGTAAATTGCGTCTATCAGGTCACCCTCTATCATTCTTTCCTGAAATCGCAAAACAGCCGTCTTATGGGTGTGCCATAAAACGACTGTTTTTACTATATATTAGGTATATTAGGATATAACTTATTTAGTTACGTTCTTTCTTCTCTTGATTTCGTAGAAGCATACACCACCAAGTGCAACAACACTAAGTACGATTAATACAACATAGAGAGCTGTATTATTCTTATCTCCTGTAGCTGTAGCTCCACCACCTGTAACTGGTTCTACAGCTGCTCCATTATCTACATCTGTTTTATTATCTACATTTGTCTTGTCATCAAGATTTGTATTCTTAACATCACTGTAAATCACTGCATATGTAGAGAACTTATCTGACTTAAATGTAATCTTATTAGTTGCTGCATCGAACTCTGCATCAATAATAGCTGTTTCATCACCATGGACTCTTACAACCTTATAAGTTCTTGTTATTGTAGAATCTGTATTTATAAGATTATCTGCAAGTTTAACTGTAAATGTTAACTCTTTTGATGTGTTACTAATCTCTCTTCTAGAATCTCCAACAACAGAAAATACATTGATATCAATATATGAACCTACTACAAATCCCTTATTACTGATAGTTTCATTACCAGTTATTGCATCTGCTACAGCCTTTTCATCCTTAGCATCTACCTTACCTGTAATATCAGAAACACCAACTTCTATATTTGCTTTTGCACCATTAGCTATCGCTGCAATTTCATCATCTGTAAGATCTACTACTGATTCTGAATTATCAATATCAACGCTTACATCGTCCTTCATATCTCCTGAAGGTGCAACATTCTGCTCAAGTTTAGCTATTACAGTAACATCTGTAACTTCATCACAACGTACACAATGACGTGACTTAGAACCTTCTTCTGTTACTGTAGGTGCCTTATCTACTGTAAAGTATTCACTGAATTCATGTCCTAATGCTTCTATTTCTCTTGTTTCTTCTGCACCACATATTGAACATAATCTGTGTTCAACACCCTTTTCTGTACAAGTAGCTTCCTTTACAACTGACCATTCACCATAACTATGTTCTGTATCTACTGAATCAGCTACCTTAACATCTGTTGAAGCTGTAAGCTTACCATTAGAGAAGTCTGCACCTACACCTTCTGCTGCCTTATCTGATAACTTAAAGATATCACCTAAGTTAATAGTACCATCTGCATTTCTTTCAATATTAGCTACTGCATTTCTGCCATTTAATATTGATGAATAATCAAGACTTACAAACCAGTCTGCAGAAACTGTAACTGCTGTCTCACCTTCTGCTACTGTATTAGAAGAAGTCTTAGTTGCTGCATCCCAATAGAAGTTAGTTGCCTTGTAAATCTTTGTCTTATCCTGATTTCCTACTGGCTTAATATTTTCAGCAACATCTTCGCCAGATGTTCTGAATGATACTACTCCTGTAGCTTCGAAGTCTGTATTCTTAGCTGAGTTTGTGTAGAATGCTACGTTAGCACCCTCATTATTAATAGTTGTACAATTCTTAACCTTGATATCTGGACAAGAGTTAGAATCAATACCCTTAGCCTTGTTACCAAATGCTATTGAATTCTCAAGTACGTGTGAACCAGGCATGCTGTCTCCACCCATCTTGAATCCGTTACCATTACCTGCGTTAGTTCCATCCTCAAGATATCCGTTAGCATATGCTACTGAATTCTTAATAGTTACTGAGCCGATAGAACCTGTCTGAACCTTTGCGAAAAGATCCATCCATCATCTGCATTGTGATGAGCGATACAGCCATCGAATACGTTACCGTCACCAACTGTAAGCTTAGCTGCAGATCCGTCTGCATCTTCATAACCCTTATCTGCATTACCATATGATGTACAGTTAAGGATTAAGTTATATGATGGCCATTCAGCATATGTATCTGTTACATTTAATCTGCTGATCTGAAGTCCTGTGTTACCATTGTGATATGTTTCAATCTGATCTAATGTGTTGTGGCTTCCTGAAACCTGAAGTCCCTTCTGTCCATCTGCTGAACCTGTTACATCAAAGCCCTTGAAGTACCAGTAATCACCACCGATAGTCATACCTGTACAGAGTCCCTGGAAGTCAATAACTGGACGAGTCTTGGCATCTGGATCTGCTACCATATATATCATCTGATCTGCTGTACCATTAATACCTCTTTCAATCTTTAATGGTGAGCTGAGCTTATATGTACCTTCCTTAAGTATAATCTGCTGTGAAGGCATCACATACTTAATAGCTTCATATATACTCATTGGCTCATCCTTAGAACCACATCCGTTTGCATCTGGAGCAACCCAGAGTGACTGTCCTGCCTCACCATATGTCTTATAAGTTACCTTATGGTCAATAACTACAGTTTCATAAGATTCCATAGCTGAGAATTCACCATTTGGCTTATAATCCTTTGATGGTGTGAAGTATATCTTATAGTTGTTATCACCCTTTGTAAGCTTAACATCTGCTGGCTTAACAAGTGTATCAGCCTTAACTTCTACATCCTTTGCAACTGCATTGCCATCAGCATCATTGATTGTTAATAAACCATCACAGTTAGCAGAGAATAAGAATGTATAATCTTCTAAACCTGTTGCCTTTGCAGACTGTACATATGTATTAACAGCTACCTTTTGAACTGGTCTTTCTTCTGCTGCTGCATCATCCTTAGGGTCAATAGTTTTAAATGTTATATCTGAGAATGTTGCTGTTGCATTTCTTGATGCAAAGAAACCTGCATATACATAATCAGAATCGATTCTTTCAAGCGCCTCAGTATCATAATACTTCTTTGTTGTTGAATATGAACCATCTGCTGATTCATAAGTTACAAAGTAACCTGTATTATTCTTCTGGATTGTAAGGTACATCTCTGTAATATTTCCAGCATCTGCTGGTGTATTAGTAGAATTACCTATTATGTTCTTAGCCTCTGGATATCTCTGCTCAAGTGGATAAGATGTTGACTTAAAGTTCGCCTGAACAGTTGCTGTATCATTAGCTTCAATAGCAGCAATGTTATCCTTTGTCACACCTGTCTTTTCCTGTGAGAGAAGACCAATCTTCTGAGATATCTTTGTTGCTGAACTGTCTGTTGTTACTTCCTTTGTTTCTTCGTTCCAGTAATATTCTGCCTTAGAAGCTACTGCCATGTATGAGTTGTTCCATCCAGAACCACCTAACTTATCTGTAGCCATAAGACCAAAACCTTCCTGTCCATTAGATAATGTCCAAGAATCAACTGTTACCTTAGCTCTTAATGTAAAGTTCTGTGATGCAGGAACTGCTGTATAATAGAATGACACTCCATCGAATGAAGCTGGAACTAACTTACCACTTGCACTCTTGATAGTTACCTTTCCATCATTAGCTGAACCTGTGAAGCTGTCCTTAGATGCGTTGGCACCATTACCATAAGTAATCTGTCCCCACTTCTGCTGTGCTTCCTTTGTGGCTGTCACTTCTGCTTCACTAGATACTGTTGTTTCTTCTCCCTATTAGTAATAACTCTTACTGTATACTTAGTACCAACTGTAAGTCCTGAAACTGTTGCTTCTGTATTATTGCCAGCATCAGCTCTTGTCCAGTTCTTACCATCTGCTGTATACTCAACTGTATATGAATCAGCTTCATCTACAGCTGACCACTCTATTGCAATTACACCATTACCCTTACTATATACAGAACCTATTGTAGTTGTTCCTAATGGAAGTACATAATCAAAACTCTTAACCTCTGCACATGCCTTGTCTTCTTCCCCATCACGAACTGCATTTACAACAAATGTATATTTGCCTGATTTACTTGGTGTAAATGTAACCTTTCCATTTTCACCTTCCATTGCATAATTCTTAGAATCTACTGTTTTTCCAGCTTCGTCTGTCATAGTAACTACTACCTTATCAGCACCATCGTTACCTATAACCATATCAAATGGAACATCTATGTCTGCTTTGCTCTGTGTAATAGTTCCTATTACTGGTGCAGCAACATCTGCCCAATCTTTTCTGACAACTGGTGTATCACTGCCGCCTACTGTATCTACAACCTTTACTCTAAAGAAGTAATTGTTATTAATATCTCCACCAAGATAATATGTTCCTGCTTCTGTGAGTTCAAGTTCTGAGTAAACAGCTGCATTCTTTGCTGCCTTTGCATCTGTCTTTGCAACTTCCTGACCTGATGTATTGTAGATAACAACTTCTCGGTTATCCTCTCCACCTTCAACCCACCAGATCTTTACTTTTGCTGTTCCTTCGGTTTTAAATGCTATCATATTTTTCATATTTTCTAAATCAGCTTTTCCACCAAAGTTTACTCTCTGTTCTGACTTATATCCGTCTTCCCATGTCTTTGAACTTGAATCGATTTTTGTTTTGCACTCATATAAAGTGTAAAATAATTATCTGTTCCTGCTGTAACAGTTTCACCATCTTTAAACTTACCTGCTGCAGCTGCTTCCAGACTTGTTGCTTCTAAATCATATTCATTGACAACTGGCTCTACATTTGCAGCAGCCTCTTCAACATCAACTCTGAAAAATAATTGTTATTAATATCTCCACCAAGATAGTATGTTCCTGCCTCAGCAATATCAAGTTCTGAGCATACAGTCGCATTCTTAGCTGCCTTTGCCTGTGTCTTTGCAACTTCAGCTCCAGATGCATTATAGATTACAACTTCTCGGTTATCATCTCCACCTTCAGCCCACCATACTTTAACTTTAGCGGCACCATCTGTCTTAAAAGATATAAGATTCTTCATATTTCCTAAATCAGCTTTTCCGCCAAAATTAACTCGCTGTTCTGACTTATATCCATCATCCCATGTCTTTGAACTTGAATCAATCTTAGTTTTTGCACTCATATAAAGTGTAAAATAATCATCTGTTCCTGCCTTGACAGTTTCGCTATCTTTAAACTTGCCTGCCGAAGCTGCTTCCAGACTTGATGCTTCAAAAGAATATTTCTTTCCAGCACTAGCCTTTGCTGTTATTGCTGTGAATCCTGTAGGAATCAATCCAACTACCATCAAAGCAGCCATAACTAACGCCATTATTCTGCGTTTTGTCTGTCTCTTCATAACTTACCTCCTAATATATTACGGTATACCCGTTGTATCCGGCGAAGTCACCTCAACCGAACTTTATGTTTAGTATCTCATTTTTGTCCACAAAAATCAATGATTATTTGGGTATTTCCCACATTTTCGGCGGTATCGCTAGTTTTATTTTGATAATTTGTACAAAACTGATGAAAATAATAAAAAGCTCTTAAATTTTTGTTGTATACCGGTACACCACAATTTAAGAGCCTGTTATTAATATTAAAATGTTACGGACAAAAGCCTCATCGCATAAACACGAATAATTTTGTCCTTTTGCCCATCATATTTTTAGCCGTTAAGCATCTTATGATACCTTTCCCTGTCCTCATCGCCTATATCAAGTGTATCCATAGCTTCCTCCTCTGGTTCAGCTTTCTCATAAGTGCCTTTATACTCTCTAACATCGCCTGGTCTTTGCCCTCAAGCCTGCCTTCAAGTCGGCCGCCTTCCCTGAATTCTTTCATTGCACTCCACATTTCCACTTTAACCACCTTGCCTTTCCTTACATCATCCGATGTTATTATAAGATTTTTGTTCCTGTAATCCTGCCTATCATATCAATAAAGTCAACAGGTAATGATTTATTGGCATATTTTTGTGCCAAATACTCAAAATCTTTATTGTAGATGCTGTGTATAATATCAAACAATGCCTTTACATCATCATTATTAAAGTTATATGTCTTTTGGTCAGCTGCCTGTATGAGATTTATGTTGTAATCGTTAAACATTTCCTTAATCTCTGCCGGCATATCCACCATCATATCACTAAGGCTTGTTGGTCCGTTCCATTTTTCTCTCCATAATAAAATACTATCGTTATTATAGGATGAAATCTGTCAGAATACTTAAGCCCCGACAGGAATTCTTCTTTGTCACTTCCTTTATAGCCAGATTCCATATTCTTCTGCCTTATCTGATTATACTCTTTAATATATCCAAGTGCATCATATACCATTGTTCTTAATGGCATTGCAAGATGTACTTTTTCCTGCATCTCCAGCCCTAATATATTAAATTCTATGCCATTGTAATATTTTTGACAACATCTCTTGCTCTTTTAAAGTTTCTTTATAATCTTTAACTTTAATTGTTCCTGATACATCTGTATCCATTTCCTGCAATTCATCTGCCTTTATAACACACTTTCCTTTAAACAAAACTGCATTAAAAGGTCTGCAAATCTGTCATTATCCTCCAGAACTCTTTTACAATAACATCATCATAAGTCCTGCTGTTCTTATTATAAGCCATTTTGCGCCTTTCTGCATAATACATACATACTTATTATCAATATTGTTCCTTATTTAATTATTTTATTGTTTTGGGAAATATCTTTGATGCTGAATTCAGCTTAGAATTTAGAATACAGGCATTAAACACAACTGCCATCTCTTATATTACACAAATGTATATATACTGTCATACAATCAAAGAACGCTTTACTTCTCTGACTGTATGACATTCTTTCTATTATATATCTGCAAATGCTTTATAAGTACCTTTTGCAATTCGTACTGCCTTTGTATTAATTCTATTAGTATACTATACTCATAGAATATCATATATATTTTAATATCGCAACCACTTATTTATAAAATACATTTATTTTATAACAATCTACGCCAATGACCCTCTCAAGCCATTTTCCACTTATAAATCTTATAACAAAGCACGCTGACCTCGCAGCCCAGTCCACAAACATTCCTATCCACACACCAAGCACGCCAAGTCCAAGTACAACTCCAAATATATAACTGCTTCCGACACGGAAAAGCCACATTGATACAATGCTGACCGTCATAGTATACTTCACATCGCCCGAAGCCCTTAAAGGATTGATAATGTAAATGAAAGTGGCCATATAAAAGTGAAACCACATTAAAACATCTTAATATAGTAACGGTAATCTGTGTTGCCTCTGCTGACAGATGAAACCAAGATGCTATAAAGCCTGCCATAAAAACAGTGGATATTGCACGCCCAGTCACCAATATAAGACCACCACAGCACCTTTTGTATACATTTTGCCTGTTCCTTCTCACCTGCACCTATGCACTGTCCTACAACCGTTATAAGGGCAAGTCCCATAGAAGCTGCAGGAATATTGGCAAAATCAATAACTGTATAACCTACTGAATTGGCTGCTGTTGATGCGGTTCCAAATGTAGCGACCATACTTACAACCATAAGCTTGCCTATCTGGAACATACCATTTTCAATGCCGGACGGAATACCTATTGTAAGAATCTTCTTTATATAGTTCCAGTCGGGAACAAAGTACTTTATATGGTCTATTCTCACTGGGTTCGTCTTACCACACACAAGCACTGACATAACGATACCTGCTGCCACACGGCTGAGCGCAGTAGAAAGCGCAACACCAGCTACACTCCACTTAAATACGAATACAAACAACGCATTTCCAGCTACATTAATCACATTCATAAGTATGCTTATATTCATGCTTACCTTACTGTTGCCTACACTTCTGAATATCGCCGCACCCGCATTATACATTCCTAAGAATGGATACGAAAGCGCTGTTATCATAAAGTACAGCACTGCACAATCCATAACAGACTCTTCAACTGTTCCGAATATCAACTTAAGCAGTGGTCTTGTAAATGAAACTGAAAATGCAGTCATTATAACTGAAAATATTAACAAAACGGTCTCAAGCTGTGCTCCTGACTTTCTTGATTCATCATCCCTGCCTTTACCTATATACTGGCTGCAAACAACAGCGCCACCTGTCGCAAGCGCTGCCATAACCTGTATGATAAGCCTGTTGATATTATCAACAAGTGCAACTCCTGCAACTGCCGCTTCTCCTGACTGGGATACCATAAGTGTATCCATTGTCCTACAAGAACAGCAAGCAGCTGTTCAAACATAAGCGGAATTATAAGCTTCCTTAAATCTTTACCACTAAATAACATATGTAACTCCATTATCCTGTAATTATTTTTATTTTTATTAATCTTAATCCTTTTAACAGAACTCTTTTATCTTTTTGTCTTTTTGTCTTTTTATCTTTTATCCATCTATATAGAGTGAGATAGAGTATTTTTATCGGATATCTGTAATTATATCGGATAAAATATTTTAATCTGGTATCTGTAGTTAACACAAAAATTCGGCCAGAACGTACTTTTAACATTCTGACCGAATATAATAATTACATTATCAGCTGTAATAAACATCTATAAACCAATTAGCTAAGCTTCTAACCTGCCTGCTAACCATCAGCAATATTAGTCCACTGTGTAAATCCATCCCTTAGAGCTTCAATTCTGCCCATCTGGATACCTGTGAGTGTTTCATATAACTTCTTAGTTACAGGTCCCATCTTTTCCATTCCGCTTGGGAAGCAGATTTCATTACCGTGATCATAAATCTTTCCTACTGGAGAGATAACTGCGGCTGTACCACAAAGACCACATTCAGCGAAATCTTTTACTTCATCAAAATAAACTTCTCTTTCTTCGACTTCAAGTCCAAGGTATTCTTTCGCTACATAAATTAAAGAACGACGAGTGATAGAAGGTAGGATACTGTCAGATTTAGGTGTTACAACTTTACCATCTTTTGTAATAAAGATGAAGTTAGCTCCACCTGTTTCTTCTACTTTTGTTCTTGTTGCTGGGTCAAGATACATATTTTCAGCGTATCCTTCTTCATGAGCTGTAACAATTGCGTGAAGGCTCATTGCGTAGTTAAGACCAGCCTTGATATGACCAGTTCCGTGTGGTGCTGCTCTATCGAAGTCTGAAACCTTGATTGTAAGTGGCTTAGCGCCGCCCTTGAAGTACGGTCCAACTGGTGTAGTAAATATACGGAACTGATATTCATCAGCTGGTTTAACACCAATAACTGGATTACTACCGAACATATAAGGACGAATATATAAAGTAGCTCCTGAACCATAAGGTGGTACCCAGTCTTCGTTAGCTCTTACTGTTTCAGCAATAGCTTCTACAAATTTATCTTCAGGGAATACAGGCATCTCAAGTCTTCTGCATGAATCTGCCATTCTGCTTGCGTTCATATCTGGTCTGAATATAACTGTGTGGCCATTCTCTGTTGTGTAAGCCTTCATTCCTTCAAAACATGTCTGAGCGTACTGTAATACACCAGCGCATTCACTGATAACTACTTTATCATCATCTGTGATAACACCGTTATCCCATGCTCCATCTTTATAATTTGATACGAATCTCTTATCAGTCTTTACATAGCCAAATCCTAAATTAGACCAATCAATATCTTTCTTTGCCATAATCCTACTTCCTTTCGTGTTCGACAGTTTACTCACCTACTGTCAGGAGCTTTCCATAATAACTGTTGCAGATAATCCTATCCTGCATAATTAATATACAGTACAATCATCATATACACCAGACCTCTAACCCCTTGGCATAACACATTCTTTTGTGTTCACTATAATGAATCCCATCGATTAATTGAATTACGGATATTTTATACCCACATTTTCTATAAGTCAATAAATTTTGTCTATCTAATCTTTATATGTATATATTTTTATGTATTTATGCGGGCGAAGGCTTTTAACTGCTTTTGGACAATACAGATAATGTATTCTGCCGACTACCTCATAATAATGTTTTATATTAATTATAAATATATCCACTATGTCTGCCGTGCCGGTTCAGGGATGCGAAACATCCCTGAACACGCGTGCGCCCTATCAGCAAAATCAGCGGAAAAGCCTCGTGCAAGCACAGTCTTTTCCGCTATTTTTGCTGGCACGGCTCATTGCCTTCGCGATCATTCATAGCTTGTAATCTGGGTGTAGAAGTTGTCGTAGTCGGTTCTTCCTTCGGCTGTAAATGCGATAGCTGTTCTTGGGTGCTGGTTTGCATTTCCAGTAATCATATACTGTACATCGCAGCCCCATACAACTCCAGCCTTCTTAAGTGGAACCATATGATTTTCAACAAACTTAAGCACTGGTGATATTTTGTACTTAGGGTTTCTTAAGAAGCCCATAAGAAGCTCTGAATAACAGTTACCGGCTCCTCTTCCCATACCACTCATAGTAACATCAAGATAACTTACACCGATTGTACATGCCTCTATTGTATTGGCAAATGCAAGCTGCTGGTTGTTATGTGCGTGGATACCTACGCTCTTTCCATACTTTTCAGCTACCTTAAGGTACTTATCTGCAAGTCTTCTTATCTGCTCTGGGTAAAGTGAACCATAGCTGTCAACAAGGTATATTACACTTGCCTTGCTCTGTGCTGCAAGAAGCTCTAATGCAAGGTCTAACTCATTCTCACTTGCTGTAGATATAGCCATAATATTGATAGTTACCTCATAACCCATATCTGCACAGTAATTAATCATCTCAATAGCTGCCGGAATAGTATTAATATATGTAGCAACTCTTACCATATCAATAACACTTTCTGACTTAGGGATAATATCCTTCTTAAAGTCAGTTCTTCCAACGTCTGCCATAACAGAAATCTTTAAGTCAGTATCGTTATCACCAACTATCTCCCTGATATCCTTCTCATCGCAGAACTTCCACTTGCCATAATCATTTACATTAAAGACTTCCTTAGATGCCTTATAGCCAAATTCCATATAGTCAACACCTGCTGCCACATTTGCCTTATAAAGGTCGCGCACAAAGTCCTCACTAAATTCAAAATTATTGACAAGACCTCCATCTCTTAATGTACAGTCTACGACCTTGATATCCGGTCTGAATGATACTAACTCGCCTTTCTGTTCCATAATCTGATTACCTCATCTTTCCTGTGTTTTGCAAACGTGCTTTAAAGCGTTACACTTTAAAGCGTTAAACTGTTCTTAATTATAACACTTATAAAACATTTGTAAAGACCTTTTCATTAATTATTTTTGTTATCTATCTTTGTTCATTATTCCTACCTTAATAAAATGCGCTATTCCATCCATACAGCAGCCTGTATAAAAGCAGACATATCTCCCTAAAACTTATAATCTGCTGTCATTACAAAACAAGATTCGCCATATTTAAGTATATTTATCTGTATACAAATCTTCACACTTACATGCCCAGTGCGTCCTCCATAATATCCATCATATCAAGCATCCCGTCAAGATACTCCCTTGCGCTTGAGAACTTCCTCTTAGTAACTGTCCATACGAATTCCGGCGTGCTCTTAAGCTTGAATTCAAGTGCTCCTCCAAATGTATCAACAAGCTGTGGTATATTATCTGAATTGATATCTGCCTTTGGGTATATCGTCATAACTGTTCTCCAGTTGGACACACCGCCTGAAGGATTATGCTTTGTTGCACCTTTAATATCCATAATGCCTATCTTATGCGCTTTTGTTTTGATGAGCGCTATCATAAGAAGATTAGCGGCACTTGATGGTATGCTTCCATATCTGTCGGCAAGCTCATCACGCATATCTGACAGCTCCTCGTTTCAAGCGCTGCAATTCTTTATATATATCAAGCTTCTGGTATTCGCTTTTATATAAGTTGCAGGAATATACGCATCCACTTCCATATCGACAGTAGTTTCAAAGTCATATTCATTTTAATGCCCTTAAGGTCATTAACCGCCTGATTAAGCATTTTGCAGTATAAGTCATAACCGACCGCTGCCATATGTCCGTGCTGGCTCTTTCCAAGCACATTACCTGCACCACGTATCTCAAGGTCTTTCATAGCTATCTTAAAGCCTGAGCCAAGGTCTGAGAATTCCTTTATGGCGCTCAGCCTCTTTTCAGCCACCTCAGATATCATCTTATCCCTCTTATACATAAGGAATGCATACGATGTCCTTGTGCTTCTTCCAACTCTTCCCCTTAACTGGTAAAGTTGTGACAATCCGAACTGGTCAGCATTTTCTATAATCATTGTGTTACAGTTAGGAATATCCATACCCGTTTCTATAATAGTAGTTGACACAAGCACATCTATCTCACCGTTGACGAATTCATACATAATCCTTTCAAGCTGCCTTTTGTCCATCTGTCCGTGAGCATAGGAAACAACTGCATCCGGAACAAGGTTCTGTATATATTCTGCACGCTCCTCTATATTACGTACTTTATTGTATACATAATACACCTGTCCATTTCTTGCAAGTTCTCTTGTTATTGCCTCGAATCATCTCGTCATTGTGCTCTGTAACAAATGTCTGTATAGGGTGCCTGTCAACCGGAGGCTCTTCAAGCACACTCATATCTCTTATTCCTACAAGGCTCATATGAAGTGTTCGCGGAATAGGTGTTGCACTGAGTGTAAGAACATCTATGTTATTCTTTAGTTCCTTTATCTTTTCCTTATGCGTAACGCCAAAACGCTGCTCCTCATCTATTATAAGAAGTCCTAAGTCCTTGAACTTGACATCTTTGAGAGTATTCTGTGTGTCCCGATAACAACATCAATCATCCCCGACTTAAGTTCTTCTATCGTCTTTTTGTTCTGCGCCGATGTCCTGAAGCTTGAAAGCTGCCCCACATTTACAGGAATCCCTTCATTCTCTCCTCAAATGTAGAGTAATGCTGGCTTGCAAGTACTGTTGTCGGCACAAGATATGCCACCTGCTTTCCGTCCTGTATCGCCTTAAATGCCGCTCTTATTGCAACTTCTGTCTTTCCGTAGCCTACATCACCACAGATAAGGCGGTCCATCACACGTCCGCTTTCCATATCATTTTAGTGTCCTGTATAGCATTAAGCTGGTCGTCAGTTTCCTCATAAGGAAACATTTCCTCAAACTCCTGCTGCCATACCGTATCCTTTGAGAACTTGTAACCCTCTGCCTTCTGCCTTATCGCATACAGCCTTACAAGCTCCTTTGCAACAACCTCAACCGCTCCGTGAACCTTTGCCTTTGTCTTACTCCACTCCTTACCGCCAAGATTATTAAGTTTCGGCTTCTTCTCAACATCCTGGTCAGCATACTTCTGAAGCCTGTCAAGCTGCGTTGCAAGCACATACAGATTGCCGTTGTCAGCATAAGTTATCTTAATATAGTCCTTCTCAACTCCGTCTACTTTTATTTTCTCAATTCCCTTGTATACGCCAAGTCCGTGATTTTCATGCACCACATAATCGCCTATATTAAGCTCATTAAAGCTTGCTATATTTTTGCCGTCATGCTTTTTCTTCTTAAGCTTTTGATACGTTTTGACGTAAATATATCATTTTCAGCAATAACCACGAAAGCACCGGATATTCAAAGCCCTTATGAAGACTTCCATAAGTAACTATAATAAGTCCTTTTTCGTAATCCTTACTAAAGTCCTCACTATAAAATGCAGGTATATCCAGCTTTCCAAGGTCATCGACTATTCGCTGTGCCCTTGTTCTTGAGCTGCACACAAGCACTGTTGTATAACCGCTCTTCTTATATTTTATAAGGTCTTTGGTGAGATACTCAAAGCTGTTGTTATAGGAACTTATGCTTCGCGCCTCAACGTGCATCCTGTAATCAACATCAAAACCTCCGGCTTATAATCAAGCGTTGTAAGTATAAGCTTCTTATTATGCTTCATATCTGATATTATCTCGTTAAGCGTTTTATCTTATTCGTCTGGCTCGGAAGCACATAACCTGCCGCAAGCCTGTTTTTCATACTCGCCATATTCATAAAGAGTAAGCTCATTACATTCCTTAAGCCTGTTCGGTTCATCCAGCACAATAAGAGTATCTTCCACTGGAAAATACTCTATCAGCCCTGCTGTATCTTTTATTATTGTATCCAAAAACTTTGAATAATTGCCTGTTCTTTCAACGTCACCAACAAGCTTGTTTATGTTGTTGCCCGCCTCTATCTGTTCCTGTGTCCGCTTGCGTTTGCCATAGTCAAAGCACTCAAGCTGCTCATCTCTTTCTTTCCTTATCTTATCAAGTCCCGCCTGCTTCTCCTCTTCTGTGAAAAGAAATTCTGTTGCTGGAAATATGTGATAAGATTTCAGCTTTTCTATCGACCTCTGGCTCTCTGCATCAAACATTCTTATGGAGTCAACCTCGGTGTCCCACAGCTCTATTCTTACCGGCGCTTCATCTGTATATGAAAATATATCTATAATTCCGCCTCTTATTGAGAACTGGCCTTTATCCTCAACCATTCCCGTTCTTGTAAAGCCCATCTGAACCATCTTTTTCGCAAGCTTTTCTGTATCTATCTCACTTGTGCTGTCTATGGTTATCACCGACTCCATATACCTTTTAAGCGGTACAAGCCTGTCTGACACACCATCTATAGTTGTAACCAGTGTAAGCAGACCGCCATCCTGACCGTCTTTACTATCCACTGCCTTTATATGCTCTATCAGTCTGCTTATGCACTTAAGCCTCTGCCCCGTTATCTGGTTTCCCGTAACATCTGCACTGTAAAATATCGCATCCTTTGCCGGATAATACAGCGCTCCATTAAAAATGCTGCATCATCGCACATATTTCTTGCCTTGGCTTCATCACTTGTTATCACAAGCATAAACTTATAGTTCTGTGCGACAGCACTTGATATGTGCACCTTCTGCGTATCTATACAGCCGCTTATGACCGCCGTTCTTCCACCGTCTGCGGATAACTCCTTATTAAGTTGTTCTATCGCCGCCGTATCATTTACAGGCTTAAAAATGTATTCACCTCAGTCCTCCTTATTTCCAGTTCTTTCATCAATATGACATAAAACTGTATCTTGAACTTATAATGTATGCTAGTTATTCTGTGCTCTTTATCAGCCGTTAAACTTATTCATGGCACTTTCTATGCCCTCACTTATTATGCACTCAACTGCTTCGCACGCTCTTGTATTACCATCCCTTAACTGTGGATACAGTTCTGCTGGAAACTTTCAAGCACCCAGTCAGCAAGGTCCCAGCCCTTTGGCTTATCACCCACGCCAAACTTTACTCTCTTAAACTTATCACTTCCAAGGTGCGCTATAATACTTTTTATTCCGTTATGTCCTCCGGCACTTCCCTTTGACGGAGTCTTAATCTGCCCGGTTCTAAACTTATATCATCAAATATTACAATAAGGTCATCTATATCCGCCTTATAATAATCCATAACCTCTCTTATACATTCACCTGAATTATTCATATATGTCATAGGCTTTACAAGAAGTACCTTTTCCCTTCAACAACGCCCTTTCCTATGAGTCCCTTGTGCCTGGCTGTATCTACACTTATATTATACTTGTCTGCAAGCTCATCTATGCACGAAAACCTGCGTTGTGTCTTGTCCCTGCATACTGTGTTCCCGGATTACCTAATCCTGCTATTATATACATATCTATCCTTGTGCAACCCGACCTTTCTGTCTGTCATAATTGTGGGTTACCTTTCCTTTCCTATTATTTATAATCCTCATCTAATATAAACTATCTCAACAAAAGGAAGTGATTATAAAATAACCATCCCGAAACTTCTAATTGTTACTGTCCAGCGCCAATCTTAAAATGCTTTGCATTTCCCTGATGTGGCTTATCTTAGCTTACAGCTTCCTTATTTTCTTCTGCTCTACCATCTTTTTGCCTCAGCTTTCTTGTTGGCTTCTTCTATTGCTTTCTTGGCTGCCTCTGCTGCCTCCTTGTCAACAAGCTGTCCTTCGTATATCTCATATACTTCGTCAGATAAGTAGTTAAGCTCCTCTGTATCATGACAAGCTATTATTATAAGCGAACCATTAGCCTTAAGCTCATCAAGAATACCCTTAATAAGTCCTGCACCCGCTTCATCGAGCGCATTTATAGGCTCATCAAGAATAACTATATCCGGCTTCTCCATAATGGCTGCTGCTATTCCGAGTCGCTGCTTCATACCAAGTGAATACTTCTTAAATGTTCTTGGGTCATCAGGCTTAAGACCAACCTTTCTTATAGCCTCCTTATCTCTTCATCACTTATCTTGTTCTGGATAGAAGCAAGTATCTTAAGGTTCTTAAAACCTGTATAGTTGGCTATGAATGACGGATTCTCTATAAGAAGTCCGATACTTGGTGGAAATGAAATCTGCTTTCCAAGCTCCTTGTCATTGATAAATACCTTTCCCGATGTAGGAAGAATAAGTCCGCTGATTGCTCTCATAAGCATGGTTTTTCCAGAACCATTCTTTCCCTTAAGTCCTATAACCTTTCCACTCTCAAGTGTAAGGTTGATGTCATCAAGAACTGTTACTTTCTTGAAATTCTTTGTGTAGTGCTCTAATCTTACTACTGTACCCATATATGTACCTTCCTGACTCTCTGATTGTTTTAAACCATATATAATCCAAAACCATTAAAATTATATATGCCCTTTAAACAATCTTTGTGATGGCAAAATATGCTTTCGTCACCAACATTATATATTTATATTAATATGTGGGGCATAAGCTCAAAAATCATATTATGCATGTACGAATAACTTTTGACCTTTTACTCCTTACATCATATTAACACTTTATACTACAAATGTATATATAATTTGTAATATTACTCTAAAAATTATATCAGTTTTTATTTTTATAAAAATTCTATGAAAATTATGCTATATAACAATATATTCAGCATACATTAGTATGCAGTACATTTTATACAAATTTTCATACAATATTTTATGTGATATTTAGCACAACGTTTTACATCCGCATATTAAATAATAAAAAGTGCTATATATACCTGCCTTCTATCTTTCGATAAGAACACACATATTATATCGCACTTTTTCTTTTGCGCTCATTATATGATAAATTATCTGTCACGCTGTGTTTAGTTTACAGTTTAGAATCCATCAACTCCGTACTATCCTGCTAATCCTGATGTATACCCTATACGTTTTCTGATAATTCTTCTGCATCGTCAGCATCATAATATGCTTTCAAAACTGCACTTTGAAGATTCTCCCTTGCACTCTGATTGATTGGATGTGCAATATCCTTAAAGCCACCTTCAATCATATGCTTACTAGGCATAGCTACAAACAAGCCCTTATCTCCTTCTATAATTCTGATATCGTGTACCACGAACTCATCATCAAAGTAATCGACACGTAAGCCCTAAGCTTTCCTGTACTGGCAATCTTCCTGACTCTAACATCTGTAATATTCATTTGTTACCCTATCCGTCTGTTAATGACTCTTCTACTCTTTAATAATATGATGGACTGTCTTCAATAACGATCTTAACTCCATTCTCTCCAACATATCTTGAATTAGCCTTAATAGTGCTGTTGCTTTCTACTATACAGTTCTCAATATATGCATTATCTCCTATGTATGCATTGTTCATAATAATAGAATTCTTAACTACAGCATTATTACCAATGTATATCTTCTTGAAAAGTACTGAACTATCTACAGTACCATTAACTATACATCCGCTTGAAACAAGGCTGTTTCTTACATTAGCACCAAAATTGTACTTTGCTGGTGGTAAATCCTCAACCTTAGAATACACATCCGGATACTGCTTGAAGAAATAATCTCTTACATCCTTTTTAAGGAAGTCCATATTAGTCTTATAATAAGAATCTACTGTTGATATATTATTCCAGTAAGTATCTAACTTATAACCATATATCTTCTTGATATTCCTGTATCTTACAAGTATATCTCTTACGAAGTCGTATCTGTCCTCTTCTGCAGCCTTCTCAAGAAGTTCAATAAGAAGTCTTCTTCTTATCACATAGATACCTGTTGAAACTGTTGAAAGATTAGTCTCTAATGGCTTCTCATCAATATCTGTGATACGTCCATCCTCTGCGAGTGCAACTACTCCGTATCTTCCAATATCTTCTCTGTTATCAAGTTTCTTTACAACCATAGTAACATCAGCCTTCTTCTCGATGTGATACTGAAGTACCTTGTTATAGTCAAGCTTGTACACACCATCGCCGGATGTGATAACTACATATGGTTCATGACTTGACTTAAGAAAGTCTATATTCTGATAGAGTGAATCTGCTGTTCCTCTGTACCAGTTACTGCTCTCTGCTGTGATTGTAGGAGTGAATACATATAATCCACCTTGCTTTCTTCCGAAATCCCACCACTTAGATGAGCTTAAGTGTTCATTGAGAGATCTTGCATTATACTGTGTTATTACTGCAACCTTCTGTATATGTGAATTAGACATATTGCTAAGTGCGAAATCTATCGCTCTGTAGCTTCCTGCAATAGGCATGGAAGCAATGGCTCTCTTGTTTGTCAGTTCACGCATCATCCTGTTGTTGCCGCCTGCTAATACTATACCTATCGCTTTCATTCTACGTCACCTGCCTTAATAATAATACCACCGCTTGGTAATAAGCCATCTGGATAATCTTCATTAGTTGTAACTCCAGATATAGCTGTGTTCTTTCCTACCTTAACTCCATCAGGAATAACTGAACATTCTCCGATAGTTACAAGACCCGAGTTATATATCTTAGGAAGCTTGACATTAGGTACTTCTTCACCTACACCAAGTTCAACATTATTTCCTACAACTACTTCTTCAGCTATAATTGACTTATTGACTATTGTGTTCTTGCCGATGACAGTATTATTCATAACGATAGAATCCTGACTACCGCGCCTTCTTCAATAGTTACACCTGAACCGATAACTGAATTATATATTCGTCCATATACTTCAGTTCCATCGCCAACAATGCTCTTTTCAATAAATGTATTATCTGCAACATACTGAGGTGGAATAGTATCTGTTCTTGTATATATCTTCCAGAATTCCTCATAAAGATTAAATACAGGAATTATATCTATAAGCTCCATATTAGTCCCAATATGAGCTTAATGTTCCAACATCCTTCCAGTAACTGTTATATTCGTATGCAAATATTCTCTTGTTGTTGTTAAAGCAGTAAGGTATTACATGCTTACCAAAATCACATTCATTCTGGTCTTTAAGCTTGATAAGTGCATCTTTAATACGCTCCACTTGAATATGTATATACCCATAGAAGCAAGATTGCTCTTAGGATTAGCTGGCTTTTCTTCAAATTCTGTAATTCTGTTGTCATCATCTGTAACAACAATTCCGAATCTGCTTGCCCTCCATAGGTACTGGCATAGCTGCTATTGTTATGTCAGCATTATTAGCCTTGTGATAATCAAGCATTATCTTATAATCCATCTTATATATGTGATCACCTGAGAGAATAAGTACGTATTCTGGATGATATTGTTCCATATATTCCAGATTCTGGTAAATTGCATTTGCAGTTCCTGTATACCATTCGCTGTTTGTACTTTTTTCGTAAGGATAAGTACTGTTACACCACCTACATTACGGTCGAGATCCCAAGGAATACCTATTCCTATATGGGAATTAAGTCTAAGGGGCTGATACTGGGTCAGTACGCCTACCGTATCAATTCCTGAATTGATGCAGTTGCTGAGTGGGAAATCTATTATTCTGTACTTTCCACCAAATGAGACTGCTGGCTTTGCGACTTTTGCTGTTAAAACACCGAGTCTACTGCCCTGACCACCGGCTAACAGCATCGCTATCATTTCTTTTAATCATGCTACCACCTCTGATGTTTAATTTACTATCTTAAGTTGTATAAATTATATCATATAATTCTAATTAAGTAAAAATAATTTTGTCTTTTTGGTGATTTTTCATACAATTTATTTGACATTTTATTGTTACATTTTAACATATGAATATTTTCTACAATTAAGACCGTATTTTACATAATTACCATTTGCGATATACATTTTATGCGTGTTTATCAGCTATTATTACTAATTTTTAAGTTTTGGCTTAATTTTCATTTGAAAATATGACTTTGTGCCTAATATTATAAACCTTCTATGTTTGTATATATAATTAAGCAAGTAAAGAAAATGTACTAATTTCATTTAAAACGCCAAAGATAATTCAATTATCTGCCACTGCACACTTTATGCGTTTTATGTTTGAAAAATACATACATTAGGCATATAATCTCTATAATGACTTTTAAGGTGTCATTTATTACAAACAATACGTTTCTAGGAAGAAAGGAACATCACATATGTTTAATATTGATTTTAATAGTCCAATACATGTACATTTCATAGGAATAGGCGGCATAAGCATGAGCGGTCTTGCCAAAATCCTTCTTGACAGACACTTCACAGTTTCAGGCTCAGATGCACAGAATCTGAACTTACTGCTGAACTTGCAAAGGATGGCTGCCATATATCTTATCCACAGTCCGCTGATAATATTACAGACGGCATCGACCTTGTTGTATACACTGCTGCCATCCATCCTGACAACCCTGAACTTAAGGCTGCTGTTGATGCCGGCATTCCAACTATGACAAGAGCCGAGCTTCTAGGTCAGGTTATGAAGAACTATCACACAGCCGTAAATGTAGCTGGTACACACGGAAAGACAACAACTACTTCAATGATTACAGAAATTCTCCTTGCAGCCAACGCCGACCCAACTATATCAGTCGGTGGAATACTCCACAGTATCGGCGGCAACATAAGAGTAGGAAAGTCTGATTTATTTGTAACTGAAGCCTGCGAATACACTAACAGCTTTCCTTCAACCCTACACTTAACATCATATTAAATGTTAAGGCTGACCACCTTGACTTTTCAAGGATATTGATGATATACGTCATTCCTTTAAGTTATTCACAGAAAAGCTTCCATCTGATGGAACCTTGGTTATCAACACTGACATTGACGACTATGAATATTTCTATAAGGATACTGACTGTGAAGTTATCACTTTCGGTTCAGACCCTGCAAAGTCTATGTACAGTGCCGCTGACATTAAGCATGACGAATATGGACGTTGTTCATATACTCTTCTTATTAATAATACGCCTTCTGGAACTATCCAGCTTTCTGTTCCTGGTGTGCATAATGTATACAATTCGCTTTCAGCTATCGCAGCCTGTGTTAAGCTTGGTATATCTATGGAAGATATCCGTGAAGGACTTAAGAACTTTACCGGTACGGACCGCCGTTTCAGAAGAAGGGTGTATTTAACGGAGTAACGGTTGTTGATGACTACGCACATCATCCTGATGAGATAACAGCAACTCTTAACTCTGCTGCCATGTGTCCTCACAACAATATATGGTGTGTATTCCAGCCTCATACTTATTCCAGAACAAAAGCTCTTATGCCGGAATTTGCGAAAGCTTTAGCACTTGCTGATAAGGTTGTGCTTGCAAAGATATATCCAGCCCGCGAAACTGATAATCTTGGCATAAGCTCTGCTAATCTATGTGAACTTATTAAAGCAGAGGGCAAAGAATGTTACTATTACGAAGATTTTGAAGAAATTGAAGACTTTTGAAAAAATGTATGCACGGGGATCTGTTGATAACTATGGGTGCCGGAGACGTTTATAAAATCGGCGAAGACCTATTAAAATAGGCATTTAGAACCAGTTTTAGAGTTTTTCAACAAAGTTATCCACATTATCCACATTTTATGTTGCTATTCACAATATAAAAGTGTGGATTTTTGTTGACAACTTTAATCCACAAAATACAGCAATATTCGATATTCCCCACAACTTGTCCACGAGTTATCCACATTATCCACAATATCCACAACAATGACCACCTGCTTTTAACACACTTTTCATTTAATTTTACTATGCTATAATCGGCACGGGCAGAAAATATGCCAGATACACAAAGATTACATTCAGGAGGACAAGTGCTTTTACTATGGGCAGTCTTACATTAACAACTAAAGCTGACTACGGATACACATCCGTTTCCAATATATTTATTAAAAACTTTATACCTGGTGCAAACGGCGAATTCGTAAAGGTGTATCTTTACCTTCTTCACCTTATAAGCACGGGCAATACAAACATAAGTGTCTCACTTCTTGCAGACACATTTAACCAGACCGAGGCTGATATTATGAGGGCACTCCGCTACTGGGACAAGCTTGACGTTATTTCACTTACATTTGCAGGCACTAACGACAGTCTGTCTAATGTAACTATCAATGACCTTAGCGGCTATGATATTAACGGCATGGGCGGCAGAGGTATTAACAGCGGCAGTATGGCTTCTGACACATTATCTGATAAGGCTGTGTCTGCAGGCGGCAATGCAGCATCTGATAATTTATTGAGTTCTTCTGTTTCACTCACAGATAAAGATAACTTTAACGGCGCTGCTGCAAGTATGAAACACCATGTAGAGCCATCAAGTATGCAGTATTCCGCTGAAAAGATAAGTGAGCTGAGCGCTGATGAGAATTTCTCTATGCTGCTCTACGTCATAGAATCTTACCTTGGCCGTCCGCTTTCCATAAAGGAAACTAACGCCATAGTATATTTTATGATTCACTGGATTTTTCTATTGAACTTATAGATTACCTTTTGAATACTGTGTTGAACACAATAAAAGAGCATTAATTATATAGAAAGGTCGCTCTTGCATGGGCTGACAAGGACATTCACACTGTCACTGAGGCAAAGGAGAGGTTTCTAACCACACCGATTCTGTATATCAGATTATGAAAGCATTTGGTATCTCTAACAGAGACCCCGGTCAGCATGAACGCGCCATGATATCAAAGTGGGCTGATACTTACTGCTTTGATACTGATATTATAATTGAGGCCTGCAACAGAACCATTAAAGCCATCCACCAGCCAAGCTTTGAATACGCCGATACTATTCTTTCAAAGTGGAAAACGCTAATGTAACCACTATGGAGGACATAAGAAAGATGATGCGGCATACGCTGCAAGTAATAGCAGCAAGACAAAGTACCATAACACCGCAAAGTCTGGCAACAGCCGTTTTAATAACTTCCAGCAGCGTGACAAGCGTTCTGATGACTGGTATAATTCTTTACTGGGTAACAACAGTTAAATAAGCTTAATATAGAAAGGTGTCATTATGTCACTTACCAACACGCAATACGCAGCAGTTATGCGCATGTATGATGATATTCACACGCACAACGTAGCCATACAGAATTCACGCTACAACGAAGTAATTGAGCTTTGTCCACAATATCAGACTATTGAAGATGAGATAATCGCCCTTTCTATGAAAGAAGCTGTCAGGCGTATAGGCAATAATTCATCTGACACGGATACTGATGAATTCAGCTCACACCTGAAAGTTCTTATAGATAAGAAGATTAAGCTGCTTGCCTCTATAGGAAAGCCTGCTGATTATCTTGATGATATATATACCTGTAAAAATGTCATGATACCGGATATGTCAACGGCACACGATGCTCATGCTTTAAGAAAAGGCAATCGACCTTATATACCATGACTCTAACTTAAAGAACATCACTGCCAATGAGAACTTTTCAACATTTTCTTTGACTGGTATGATAAAACTACTATTGATTCTGCAACAGGACTCACACCTTATAATAATATTCGCAAGGTGTACGATATATGCCAGTCCTTTGTAAAACATTTGACACTGAATTCTCTAACCTTCTGCTGCTTGGCGAAACCGGAGTTGGAAAGACATTTCTTTCTAACTGCATTGCCAAAGAGCTGCTTGACAGTTATCACAGTGTTATATATCTTACTGCGATAGAGCTTTTCAAATGCTTTGAAAACAGTGACTTTAACAAAGGTGAGGACGTTGAATATCAGGACGTAAGTTACTTTATTGACTGCGACCTTCTTATTATAGATGACCTCGGAACAGAGAGTTACAACTCCTACACTATTTCAAAGTTGTTCTATGTTATTAATGAAAGAATATTAAGAAGAAAGAGTGTCATAATATCGACTAACCTTTCTATGCCGCAGCTTGAGAATACATACTCTGAACGTATATTCTCACGTCTTATCAGTGCGTATACGATACTCAGGATATTCTGCGAAGATATACGTGTCCAGCAGGCGACAAAGGGTATGCCAGCCGCTAAGAGGAATTAAACTTGAGAAAATTTATACAGAAAATAAGCTGATTATGATTGACTTATATAATATTTATGATTATAGTTAATTATGTATGTGTATTTAGAATTTAATAAAGGTTTATATGCATTATTTTCACTCATATTACAGAATATATGTATATGAAACGACTAATTAAGTTCTTAATATTAATAAATATTTTATCTATACAATGGAGGATAATACAATGCCACGAGACGAACGTCATACTGCAACAATTCCATACGGAACACTCGGAATTATTCCTTTAAAGAGCTGCTCTGCTATGGGCGAAAAGGTTGATGAATACCTTGTAAACTGGAGAGAACAAAGAGAACACGAAAATCAGTCTAATCTTGCATTTAGCGGATATAAAAGAGACAGCTATGTTGTAAGTGCCAGCACACCTAGATTCGGTTCAGGTGAAGGTAAAGGTGTACTTAACGATTCTGTCCGTGGTTATGACTTATATATCATGGTAGATGTATGTAACTACAGCATCGAGTATTCTCTTTGCGGTAATACAAACCATATGTCACCGGATGACCACTACGCTGACCTTAAGAGAGTTATAGCTGCTGCCGGTGGAAAGGCAAGAAGAATTAACGTTATTATGCCATTCCTTTATGAAAGCCGTCAGCATAAGAGATCTGGTAGAGAGTCACTTGACTGCTCTCTTATGCTTCAGGAACTTACAGCTATGGGTGTTGAAAATATCATCACATTTGATGCACACGACCCAAGAGTACACAACTCTATTCCACTTAAGGGTTTTGAGTCCGTATCTTGTACTTACCAGTTCATCAAGTATCTCTTACTTGGTGTAGATGACCTTATCATCGACAGTGACCACATGATGGCGATCAGCCCGGATGAAGGTGGTACGAACCGTGCTGTATATCTTGCAAACGTTCTTGGTCTGGATATGGGTATGTTCTACAAACGCCGTGATTACACTCAGATTGTAAACGGACGTAACCCTATCGTTGCCCACGAATTCCTTGGTACTAACGTTGAAGGAAAAGACGTTATTATTGTTGATGATATGATTTCTTCCGGAGACAGTATCCTTGAAGTTGCTACAGAATTAAAGAAGAGAGGCGCAAAGAGAGTATTCTGCGCTACTACATTTGGTCTTTTCACAAACGGATTTGATAAGTTCGATGAAGCTTACGAAAAAGGCATTATCGATAAGATTCTACTACTAACCTTGTATACCAGCCAGATGAACTCCTTTCTAAGCCTTGGTATATCAATGTAGATATGAGCAAGTATATGGCTCTTCTTATCGATACACTTAACCATGATTCTTCAATCAGCGACCTTCTTAATCCTGTTGATAGAATTCAGAAGAGAGTTAAGGAATATAATGAAAGACATGCTAAATAATATTTATATTTGCTCATTTATAGTATAATATGCAGACAGGGAATTAATATATCAGTGTCTTATACAAATATGGCACTAATATGTTAATTCCCTGTTTTAATAATTATTTATTAATCACTATAACTATAAATGAGCAAATTTAAAATATTGTACAAATGTGTCCACGTTAGAAAAACATATTTTCATAATCTATTGAAACGTATATATAGCACAAACAAAAATAACATATTTTTGTACATATTTCTTTATTTGTTCATTTATACAACAAGAATAATGTTAATCCACCATTATATTTAATATAATTACACAGACTCACATTTGTATAATTCCATATATTACACGGCTGGCATACTTTTAATATAGTATACCAGCCATATAAAATATATTTTCCTATTTTCTCTTATACTAAGACTACTTTTACTTAAGATTAGCTCTCTGCTGAAAGGTATACATTCTACTCTCTATTATCTTTAAGGCTTTCCACCATATCAACCCTGTCGGCCTTCCTTCGCACCATAAGCAGTGATACCACATAACATAATACAACTATCACTACCGTGAGCACGATACTTTTAATCGTCACATATGTCTCATACAGCACGCCCTCCATGCCAGAATATACTTTAAAGACAACATCCATTATTCCATAACCTGCACCTATACCGGTTACTATGCCTATCGGAATAATCATATGATTAACATCAAGAACCATCCGGTTAATCTCTCTGTCCTTAAGTCCAAGCACCTTTAACATAGATATGTTGTGCCTGTTTTCTGAAACAAGCATATTGACGGACACGTACAGCGCCGCTATACAGATTATCGCACCTATAACAGCAAGCGAGTATATTATAGCGCCCATCTCATCAAGCACCGTGTTCATCTGCTCCTTTATATCATCTGACGTAACTGTCTTTGATATTTCATCACCAAGCTGCAACGCCCTGTCTGACAGAAGCCCATTATAAGTATCCTTCTGCCAGCCCAGAAGCTCTCTTGCATCGTCCATATTACTTATAAGAAGCTTCTGTGTGTTATTGCTTATTATGCCTTCTATCTTTACAGTCTTTTCCTCCATAGTTGTCGGATTAACAAATGTAAAGTCATCCCCGGCTTTAATTCCGTATGAATATGCCATAACATTTGATATATAATAGCCTTTATCAAGATTAGCCCTGTTTCCATCAGTAGTGGTCAGATTAAGATATTTTACATGACTGTCAGCACCTAACAGTAAGAATGTACTTCCATCATATTCATACTTTCCAATAACAAGCTTATCTGTATTATCAGCAGCTACACCTTCAATATCTTTTGTTTCAAGCCTGTTTAGTATGTACTCATATTTAAAGCTTCCCATACTGTCTGAGCCTGTATCTATTACATTGTTCAGTGAGTCAACAAACATAAATGCAACGAGTATAATAAGTGCTCCAAGAAATGCTCCTAAGAACACGACAAAGCTTCTGCCGGGATTGGAAAGTATGCTTCTTACTGCAAACTTGTTTCTTACTTTTCCTTTTTCCGACCATTACGTGTCTGCTTCTGCTCTCGTCTGCCACACCATTTAACATAGCAACAGTGTCCTTTTAAGCAGCTTATTTACTTTGCCCATCGCTTTAAGTACATATATAAGTGTAGGAACTATTATTCCAAGCAGTGCTATCGGTATCGGAAGCACAAACTTAACTGGCATAGGCTCATAATCCGCCAGACTCAGCTCTCCGTATGGCTGCTGGATAATCTTTGTAACAATGCTCACAAGCACACCGCCCACAATGCCCGGTATCATCGCAAGCACACTGTAATGCCACATAAGCTGGCTCTTTTATAACCGAGTGCCGACAATGTTCCTATCATTTTCTGCTCGCTCTTTATCTTTCGTCCGATTATGATAGATATGAGCGCAACTGTAATCAGAGGTATCGTAACAAGGAACACATATGCCATTATAAGAAACATCATTGCCTGGTCATCAACCATTGTTATTCTGGTATTATCGTCCTTTGACAGATATTCGCTCATCTTATAGGTATCATTTATATCTTTTCTGAACTGTGCTTTATCACTGTCTTTGCCATACACAACCTTATACTGACACGAATTAACATTAAGCTTGTCGTAAGCACTGTCCGTCATATACGCAAGAAAAAATGAGGAAATATTTTTATAGCTGTCATCCACATTTTCAAGCATATACAAATAATCAGGACGCAGAAAATATCCGTAACCGTATAATTCTTATCCATAATCTTAAGCTTATCGCCTATATTAACCTTCATATTAACGGCGTATCCCTTGGATATAACTATCTCATTATCCTGGCTTACATCCCTGCCATCGACTACCTCATACAAGTCTATCTTTTGTTAGCCTTAAACAGCCTGACCTTATAGTCATCCTCATTAATATTAGTAAAGTATTCTTTTCAAATGTTATGTTATATTTATCTTCTATCTTTTCTATCTCATCATCCGGTATCTCTATATATGTAGAAAATGTTGCATCCTCAAGGTTATTATCCTCAAAAACTTATCGCCATAGCCCTTTATGCCAGTTCCTGCTATATAAAACAGATAGAACAGAAGCAGCGCCACAACCGTGAGCACCGATGATGCTATATAAAATGAAAGATTTTCTTTAATATTTCTTTTATATCTTTTATTAAGTGTCATACTTTCCTCTTTTCCTGCTACAACTCAAGTTCGTCTGCTGCAACTCTCTCTTTATTATTAATACAATCTGCAACTTTGCCATCCCTTATCCTTACGATTGTGTCTGCCCCATATGCGCGATGGCTTCATTGTGCGTGATTATAATAATCGTTGTCCTAAAGCTCGTATTAACTTTTTCTATAACCTTAAGCACAGCCCTTGATGACTTAGAGTCAAGCGCACCAGTCAGCTCATCACACAGCAGTATCTTGGGATTTTTGATGAGTGCCCTTGCTATAGCTACTCTCTGCTGCTGTCCTCCTGAAAGTTCCTTTGGAAAACGGTTCTTATACTGCGCTATTCCAAGCGAGTCCATAACCTCATCGATATCTAACGGACTTTTGCTATATCTGCCACAACCTGTATATTTTCCTGAACGGTAAGGTCTGGTATAAGGTTGTAGAACTGGAAAACAAAGCCTATATCCTCACGTCTGTAATCTGTGAGCTGTTTCTTTCCTGCATCGCTTATATTCCTTCCCGATATAACTATGTTGCCAGAGTCAAGCGAGTCAAGACCACCTATCATATTAAGCAGTGTACTTTTTCCTGAGCCGGAAGGCCCTAATATTACATATATTTTCCCTCATCAAGTGAAAGGCTCACATCATCTAATGCCTTAATAAGCGCCTCTCCCTCTCCATAATGTTTTTGCATTTTTAATCTCTATAAACATCGTCATCATACCTCCCTATATTTTTTATTAGCAATGTAAGCAGGGTTACAAATCAAAAGTCCTGACACACAGACATAAACAATATTTTTAATATAACCCGCATAATTTAACACATACAAAATCCCCTACCTCTCCGACATAAACAAAATGTTTTAATATAACATCATATTTACATTATTATTCAAACTCTGGTAATGAACACGATAATAAACAGTCCTTTAACCACAACATCATATTTACTCATTTATGTTTAATAAAATATCCAAAATGTACTATGCACTTAATAATCTTGTAAAATACATCGGGTTAGATTGCGCTAACCTTAGTTTGATAATACCACTTGGTTATTATGATTTCAACATATTTGTTATATGATAAATGAAATTATAAAATGTGATAAAAAGCAGAATAAATTTTATCTACCACCTGTTATTATGGTTATAAACCTTATTCCACTTTTTACAGAAAATTATTTTAAGAACTTGAGAAACAGAATTCTGTTATCAACAACTTAACCGATACAAAACTGATGCTATTATACTATGTTTCTAATATGAAATTTTTCCGCTCTTGATAAAGAGCCTAAAAATGAAACTATTGTGCTATATTTACAATATGAGATTTTTTCGCTCTTGATAAAGAGCCTAAAAATGAAACTATTGTGCTATATTTACAATATGAAATTTTTCCGCTCTTGATAAAGAGCCAAAAATGAAACTATTGTGCTATATTTACAATATAAGATTTTTTCCACTCTTGACAAAAACCTGACACCCTTAACTTTTACAGATTAGAGACATGTGACGTCAGAAGCATATAAAACGGTTACTATATTATCGCTATGTAATATAGTAACCGTTACTGTAAATATTCAATTGTTGCTATCCAAATCATTATCTTCTTTTAATTAATTATTCTGCAATGAATATAATTATTAATAATGCTTGGTATGTGTTATGTTTCCATTGGATTATACCTTCCTTTCTCACTCAATTCCTTATATCTATATTAACATTCTTGATGAATGGTATCGATATATTGTCTATGTATTAATATATTATCTGTTGAACTTGTCTCTTTAATATGATTAATATATGTCTTTTATATCGATTATTAATATGTTTAAGGTCTTGTTTGTTTGTAATTGTATATTAACACTCACTTGTACATTTGTCAACTCTTTTGATTATTTTAAATTATTTTCTAATTATTTTTGTTTATATTTGTTGTTAAATTGTGTGAATTGTTTTGAAATTTAAGTATATTGTATACACATAATCAATTCATTATTCAATTATATTTTATAGGCTATATACAACATATTTCTTTAATTTTATCTAATTCTAATATTTTTCTGTTATTTTGTAACCATGTAACTTTAAATCAAAAGAATTGTTATCAATGCAAACACAGAGATATTATTATATAACCTTGTCACCTCAAATCACCCACCACACCAAACACTTAAACACTGGATACTGCCGTATTGCCTGGTTGTTATATTGCTTACTGTAATAATAACAAAGGAGCTGCGATAGTAAGTTTATTATACAATATGCGTAGATGTATTATGCATATAGATGTTCTTAACAATTATATATTGCATAGATTATGCTTAGTACTACAGCCCTGTTTTAAGGTTTTGAATGTGGATAATTATTGTATGTTATATTCCTTGTATAACCTTTCTAATTCTTTCTTATCTGTCATCTTAATAAGTTCATCCGTTCGTCCACTTTCCTTTAACTTAACTACTAACTTTGCCGTCTTTTCCTCACCATCGGCATAACTCTGCTTCTTAACACCATCTATATACGCCTTCTCATCAAATTCTGTCAGTAACATATCTGTCACCTCCGCCTTATTTTTACTAAGTATATCTTTGAGTACATTATCGCGTATTGCTTCGTTAATTGCAAGTTCTACTGCCTCTGCAAATATCTCTTTCTTATTAACTGCCTTCATCTCTTCCCTGTATGCCTCAGCCAACTGCCCGCTTTTTCTCTTACAAGCGCAATAAACTTTGAATATTCCATCAGCTTCTGGCACTTCTCCATAAGCTCCTGTTACATCCATAGTTAATATTAAGCATCTGCACAACAACCTCAACACTTGGCTTTTTTAGAATTTTTAGCAGAATTCTGATTATCCTCACTGTCTATGGTATCTGCGCTCTCTATATCTGCCACATTTTTCTCTTCAAACAATATTGTAAATGCTTTCGACAGCCTTAACTCCTGCTCCTCCGGCTCTTCATCCGTCCCATTATAGAACACAACATACCTTGGAAATGGCAGCTTCACCAGCTTTTCATTGTATATAAGAAGGTTATTCTGCTCAATATAGCCCTTATACAATTCAGCAAAATATATCAGTCCCCTCACTGGCATATTATAATTGATGCTGCTCTGGTGCTCATAAAGGTTCAATTCGCTATTAATAATAAATGATATGTCATTCTTATAACCTATGTATATCGCATCTTCTATTGTGTTAATTGTTATGAGGCTGTCATCTGTATGGCTGGTGTCATTCAGCGCATTATACAGACTCAGCAAATCCTTCTTGTTATTAAAACCTTCCTGAATAATGTATCCTTGTATTTTCTGTTTAACTTTAACTCCAAATCCTCTCCTGTATTCTTATATTTTTATCAGAAACATTATTTATTAATAATGTTCTTTGTCTATAAAACACATTTTGAATATATTGACAATATACTTTATATATATATGTTGTAATCCACCCGATTTTTGTTGTAATTGGACTGATTTTTGTAGTTGGATAAATTTCATTTTAGATAATTTGTTGTTATTATACTCTGTTTTGACTCTATTTTACCTACATCATAATTCAAATCACGCTGGCTTGGATAATTATTGTTTTCCTTGACTCTTTTCAATAATATCTCTATTTAGGTCATATCAGACTGGGCTATTATTCTTTTTCTTTGACTCTTTTCAATAATATCTCTATTTAGGTCATATCGGACTGAGCAATTATTTTTTCTTTTGACTCTTTTCAATAATATCTATATTGGGGTCATATCTGACGGGACAATTATTCTTTTTCCTTTGACTCTTGCACTAGTCAACATATTTTGGACACAAAATTATAAAATTATTCAGTTACAGCGTAAGGTTGTACAAGCCGTACGCCATCCTTGACATCGCTCCCGAAAACGCTGGTCGGCTTTCACCGACGGTATGAACTCATGAACAGATTATAATACTGCATATTTCTCACGGTATTGTTTCGGTGTAAGATAACTGAGCGCATAAGCAGGGCGCTCCTCATTGAAAAATTTTATATATTCATTCACTTCTTCGTAAACTGGTCGTTCACCTGTGACATGAAAATCCATAAATAATTCTGCTTTGATCCATCCGTTGATAGATTCCATCGCACTATTATCAGTAGGTGTTCCAGCTCTGGACATGGATCTTACCACATACATAGGAAGAAGATCATTGTATGCCTTTGAAGCATAGACGGATCCTTGATCTGAATGAAGAATCATTTGGTATTCTGGATGCTGCTTCTTTATTTCAAGGAGATTTTCCAGACCACTTATATAAGTCATTCGATCACCACGTTTTGATGATAGAGAATGACTTAGGATTTCATTATTCCAAAGATCCATATATAAGGTAAGTTCATAATAGATACCTTTTACCCAAAATGCAGTCATATCACTTACAATACATTGAAGTGGACCATCAATCTGAATCTCTGACATAAGAAGATTTGGAAAAATCTTAAACGGAGCACCAGGTTTCTTGTATTTATAATGTTTAGCTTTACTCTTGATACCAGCAGACTTGCAACATTTATGTGCATAAGGATCAGACATCTCTATTCCTTTATCCAGACGAATTTTAGCATTTAACCATCTGTATCCATGAGATGGATATTTTAAATGGTATTCCTGGAATAACTGGATATTTTCAATCAATGCCCTTGTTCTTGGAGCTGGATTGCTGAGCATCTTCTTCCAATAATAGAAGCTGCTTCTATTGATACCCATAGCATCACAAAGAAGATTGACCGGAAACTCTCCTGAGAGTTCCAAAATCACTTGATATTCTTGCTGCTGTAATGAATTACCGAACCATCCCCTTCACTTCGTAACCTTTTTAATCGTGCCTCTGTGATACGTGCCTGGATAAGCGCTTGAATTAATTCTTCCTTTGTCATAGCTTCATATGATTCAAAATCAGGTTGTTTTGCTTCGATTGTTTGTGGAGTTTTGGAAACATACGTTGTTCTTTTCCTTCCGACATTTTAGGTGGAAGATGGTTGGTATCTCGATATAGCCACATATAATTGCGAGCCGTATTGTCATTGATACCATACTCCTCAGCTGCTTGAAATCTTGTTAGTTCGCCTTCATAAATACGGCGCCCAATGTCCAACCGTTGTTCTAAAGTGTATTTCATGGTAACCTCCTGTTAAATACGAAATCAATTAAGACTAAATATGAGAATTCCTTGTTTGAATTATAACTCATTTATGTCTAGAAATTGACCCCTCTGTGTCCAAAATTAGTTTACCACTTCACTCTATTTAATAATATCCTTATTTAAGTCACTTTCTGATTGGCTATTATTGTCTTTCTCTTGACCTTATTTAATAATATGTATATTTAAGTCATATCGGATTGAGCAGTTATTGTTCTTCTCTTGACTCTATTCACTAATATCCTTATTTAAGTCACTTTCTGATTGACTATTATTATCTTTCTCTTGACCTTATTTAATAATATGTATATTTAAGTCATATCGGATTGGGCAGTTATTGTTCTTCTCTTGACTCTATTCACTAATATCCTTATTTAAGTCACTTTCTGATTGACTATTATTATCTTTCTCTTGACCTTATTTAATAATATGTATATTTAAGTCATATCGGATTGGGCAGTTATTGTTCTTCTCTTGACTCTATTCACTAATATCCTTATTTAAGTCACTTTCTGATTCACTATTATTATCTTTCTCTTGACCTTATTTAATAATATGTATATTTAAGTCATATCGGACTAAACAATTATTCTTTTCCTTTGACCATATTCACTAATACACTTATTTAAGTCACTTTCTGATTAGCTATTAGTGTCTTTCTCCTGACCCTATTCACTAGTATCCCCATTCAGGTCACACCTAGCTAAATAAATTACCATATAATAAAGCTATCCAGCACATAGCCCATATCATAAATATACAAATATCTATATAATTCACGCACTGATAAACATTAGCCTTTCCATTCAACGAGAATAAAATTAAAACATAATTATCTTAACATTTTTACAATTACAACTTACTTCCATCAAATAACAATAAAAATAAAACTCATCCATATCCATTCCAGTAGCCTTATAATCATCCTTCCACAAAATAACAATAAAAATAGAACTTGTCCCTATCCATTCCAACAACTTTATAATCACCCTTTCACCCCACAACAATAAAAATAGAACTTGTCCCTATCCATTCCAACAACTTTATAATCACCCTTTCACCCCACAACAATAAAATAGAACTTGTCCCTATCCATTCCAACAACTTTATAATCACCCTTTCACCCCACAACAATAAAAATAGAACTTGTCCCTATCCATTCCAACAACCTTATAATCACCCTTCCACCCCACAACAATAAAAATAAAACCCTCACACTCACATGGATTGTGCGAACTGGGGTTTTATTTTGTATTTTATTCTTAACTGCTGCGCAAAACTTATTGTATTGCCTCACAATTCATATAATTCCTTTGCAGCATAATATTTATATATGTAAATATGTTATACACTGCCAGAATTACTGAAGAAGTGTAAGAACACCCTGGTTAGCCTGATTAGCCTGTGCAAGCATAGACTGTCCAGCCTGTGCTAAAATGCTGTTCTTGCTGTAGTTAACCATTTCTTCAGCCATATCTGTATCACGAATACGTGACTCTGCTGTCTGAAGGTTCTCAGAAGCTGTATCAAGGTTGTTGATTGTGTGCTCAAGTCTGTTCTGAACAGCACCCATCTGACCTCTTGCAGATACCTTCTTAATAGCTGCATCAATAGCTGTTGTAGCCTTCTGAGCAGAGTCCTGTGTACTTAAGTCTACATTCTTACCAGCAACGCCAAGTGCATCTGCGCTCATCTCATCAAGTGTAAAGTTCATTGTCTGGCCTTCGTTAGCACCAATCTGAAGAGTAATACCCTTATTGCTTGTTGAAGAACCAGAAGTCTTATTAGTAAGACCTAACTTAGAAGCTGTTGTTCCAGTTGTTCCTGTTGTTGAATCTGTATATTCTCCAAATGAGAATGTTATTTCTTCATCACCTGAGTATTCAACGCTTAATGAACCATCCTTGTTAGCCGTTACAGTAAAATCAGTTGCAGTTAAATTAGTTCCCATTGCAGCATTATATTTTCCTACTGCTGTCTGAATATCTGTCTGTAACTGTGTTGCTGCTGACTTTAATGTGTCACCTTCGTTTATTGCTGCTGTTGTTGTAGCTTTAACCTCTGTACCATTAATTGTCATAGTAAAGCTAGAACCATTTGCTATTGTGCTATTAACTTTCATTGTAGCATCAACAGTATTAGCCTTATTGGCATCTGATTGTCCTGATAATAAAACAGCTCCAAATGAGTCGGTATCTGCTGCTCCTTGTGTTACTGTTGTCGCAGTTGTTCCTACAAAGCCAAATGAAGAATCTTCTCCATCATTATTGCTCTTTATATCTACTTTTCCTGCTGTTGCGTTAGCTTTAACAGTTACTGTCCCCTTAACACCTGCTTCCTTAGCTGCATTGTTAAGTAATGTTTCTAAATCAGTAGCAAAGACTTTGTCTGAGCATCTGTCATTGCAGATAAATCAACAGAATATTTAGAAAGAAAATCCTTCGCATCACCCTTTGACCAATCTACATTAAATGTGTTTCCATCAATCTCAAATGTATCTGTAATTGTTGAACCTGCTAATCCTGACAAATCCGTTTTAATGCTATTAGATGTCATTGTTGTTGCACTAAATGTTGCAATACTAGCACCATCAAGCTTAGCACCTGTTGATGTAGCTGACTTGCTTCCAAGTGAACCATCAAGTAACTTCATAGTGTTGAACTCTGTTGTATCAGAGATTCTGTAAGCTCGCTCTGAAGCTGCTCGATTTCGTTCTGTACTGCTTCTCTATCGTCATCTGTCTCTGTTCCGTTAGCTGCCTGTACTGAAAGCTCTCTCATTCTCTGAAGGATTGAGTGTGATTCATTTAAAGCACCTTCTGCTGTCTGGATAAGTGAGATACCATCCTGAGCGTTAGTTGAAGCCTGATTAAGACCTCTGATCTGTCCTCTCATCTTCTCTGAGATAGAAAGTCCTGCTGCATCATCTGCTGCACGGTTGATTCTGTAACCTGAAGATAACTTCTCTGTTGACTTTGACTGAGCTGATGAAACACCGCTGAGCATTCTGTTAGCGTTCATAGCTGACATATTGTGTTGTACTACCATAGTATGTACCTCCGTGTAAATATAATATTTTTCTTAGGAATCCGTTCCCATATAAGCCTTGTATATATTGTTTTGATATGTCATATCTGACTTATGAATTTAAAAATCAGAAATTTTTAAACTACTCATAATCACATATAAAATACATTTCTAATATGCCATCAACATATCTTTGATACATTTCTGCAACAGCTCAAATATATCTATGGCATATTTCCAACATACCTTAAATGTGTAGCACGACATATCCTCAACCTGCAAGGCTCTCTATAATAAGCAGAATTTCCATGCTAATTCTGCGTATTATCTTTGTTTGACATCTTGTCTTCTTTAATCAGACGGCGTATCTTGTTAAGTGTGTCTGGCGAAGATTAGACTCTGCATAATAAGGAGATATGAAGCGCGATGCTGTTTTACTTTCCTTCTCTTTATTTCTTGCAAGAACCTTACTTCTCACTATGTTGAGTTCACGCGGTGCATCTATAAGCAAATGTATATTGCCCTCCGAACCGCCTGAATACACAACTCTGATGTCCTTCCCGATATCGATAAACTCGCCGGGCTTAATCGTAAGCTTTAACATATAACCTCCTTGTTAACCTTTATCCGCAACAATTTATATTAAAATGTTGCATCCTTTTGAATTAAATGGAGGATTTGATATGGGAACAGCACAGCCAATAAGAAACGAAAAAGAATTAGAAGCATTTAGAAAGTATTATCTTGAACAGAAGCAGAACTACCGCAACTATGCACTAATATGCCTCGGTGTCAATTCGGCATTGAGAATAAGCGATATTCTTAAATTAAAGTGGAGTGATGTTTACGATGCTAAGAAAAGGTGTTTTAGAAAACACATAATAATTACAGAAAAAAGACTGGAAAAGAAAACAGAATTGCCATCAATTCCAATACTAAGATGGGATTGCAAATGTACTTAAACAGCCTGCATTACTTTGACGTTGACGAATATATATTTGCCGGACAGAAGGAGCACTCACATCTATGCCGTTCACAGGCATTCAGAATAGTAAAGCAGGCAGCGCAGTCACTCAATATGGAGGATAGAATAAGCTGCCACTCTATGCGCAAAACATTTGGATATTACGCGTGGAAATACGGCACACAGCCAGCAGTACTTATGGATATATACAACCACTCGTCATATGAGATTACTAAGAGATATCTGGGAATTAAACAGGACGATAAAGACTCAGTATTTTTAAGCATTAACCTGTAATTAACATAATCAGAATATAGCGATTTACAAATGGTTATTTTACACCTCATATCCTCTCAAACTGCATAAATACTGATAAAAATAATATTTTATCTAAGCAAAAATACATTTGACAGTATATATGCCAACATAAATAAGGATATGAAAATTGTAATATCACAACCAAATTGATATCAATTGTCATTTCAATTAATATTCTTTTAATTTTATTAATACTTATGGTTAAGTATTATTATGATGTGACGATATAAATTATGTAATTGAGTAGAACAAATATTCAAGGGATGCAACATTTTAATATAAATTGTTGCATCCCTTTATAATTATACGAATTATGAAGAATTTTATTCTGTTTTTAAGAATAAAGCGCATGATACAGCTTTAAGAACTTTTCATCTCTTTCTGCAATAGTCTTACTGTCTTTGCCATCTGAATAATCATAGAAGCCCTTCCTGCTCTTGACTCCATATTCACCTGCATCATAGTGCTCCTTAAGAAGTTCTGGCGGTTCCTTGGAGTCGCACAGGTCTTCACAAAGATACTCACTTACATAATAAAATGTATCGATACCACCTAAGTCAACCACTTCAAGAGGTCCTAAGCATGCATAACGGAAACCTAGTCCATACTTCATGACATCATCAATTCCTTCACTTGATACAACGCCTTTATTTACAAGGTCAAGCCTCCCTGAGTACTGCAAGCTGAAGTCTGTTAGCCGCAAAACCAAGAACATCTTTATTGACAATAACTGGTTTTATCAATTTTTAGAGCAAGCTGATATATAGTCTGTGCAACCTCATCTGTTGTGTTATCACCTTTAATAATCTCGATAAGTGGAACAAGGTGAGGTGGATTGAACCAGTGCATACCTATAAACCTTTCCGGTTTCTTAACTGACTGCGCTAATCTGTTAATAGATAATCCGGAGGTGTTGGTTGTAATAATTGCATCATCATTTATAATTTCTGATATAGTTTTATAGAATTCATCCTTAATCTCTACCTTTTCAGTGAGATTTTCAGCCACAAAGTCGCAGCTCTTAAAACAGTCGGTTGAAGTTGTGTATGTTATAGAGCTTAACAGCTTATCCGCGGCCTCCTTATCCATCTCACCGGACTTTACGAGGGTTTCCACATTTTCTTTAATTCTGTCCTCCGCTTTCTTAAGGCTCTCTTCTCTATGGTTATACAGAGTTACATTATCAAAATACTTTGCATATATCTGCGCCATGGACGAACCCATTATGCCTGCACCTGCAATTACAATATTATTAATTTCCATAATAGACCTCTTTTCCGCACACGTTTTTGCGCATAGTGGGTTTGTGTTAAGTGTGCATAACACAATCCCGTTTATAATAATTTTATATCAAAGCGGAGCGACTCTTGTGCATCACTCCGCTTTATTGCCAAAATATATTAATCAATATATCTTTTATACCAATCAGGCACCTCATTTGTTATTGTGTATAATTCGCCTTTTTATATATGGCAAAACGATTAAATGCTTCTGTATCTGGTATTCCATGTCCACCATGTTCCACTCTGTAAGCAATTCTTTGTTTTGCTATTTCTACTGTTTCAACGCCTACATAATGAACTTCAACTTCATAACCCCGTGATTTTGCTATATCTATATTTTTAATATAGAATTTCCACATAAAGTTGTAATTTCTTTATGTCATTATATATAGCTGAGTATTTATTAACATCACACACACTCATCCTCCCTATTCTATAAGTATAACAGATATTATATCTATCGTGAATATAATAATTCCCAGATAAATATTCTCATAAATATCCGAAGAAAACGGAGCGACACCCGCGTATCACTCCGTCCTCAAGAGAAAAACTTATAGAAAAATAGCAAATAACCTAACTCATAATATCTATATTAATTCACTATTAGAAATCTACTTCTGTATCATAGTAGCAGCACTTAAGGAGCTTCCATCTCTTCCTGATTTGGCTGACGAGGATTAGAACCTGTACAGGCATCCTTAATAGCATTAGCAGCTACTTCTGGAAGCTTAGCAAGGAATTCATCTTCTGGAACAATTCCCTGTTCTGCTGGAAGACCACCTTCACCATAGTTCTTAATGCACTGTGGAATATTAAGCTCATCATTCATCTTACGAAGCATTGCGATTAAGTTATCAATCTTAGCTTCTGTTGTATCGCCACCTAATCTTAAGAAATCAGCTATGTATGCATAACGCTTAGCTGCTGTCTCATCCTTAGAATTGTATTTGATAACTTTTGGCAAATACATTGCATTAGCTGCACCATGAATAATATGTCCGCCTTCAAATGCAGCTCCTGTTTTATGAGCCATTGAGTGAACGATACCCAATAAAGCGTTAGAGAATGCCATACCTGCAAGACATTGTGCGTTGTGCATTGCATCTCTCTTCTCCATATCTTCATTATATGAACCAACAAGGTCATCCTTAATCATCTTCATAGCGTGAAGTGCAAGCGCATCTGTATAATTACAGTTTGCTGTAGAAACATATGCTTCAATAGCATGAGTCATTGCATCCATACCAGTATGGGCTACCAGCTTCTTAGGCATAGTTTCTGCAAGCTCTGGGTCAACGATAGCTACATCTGGTGTAATCTCAAAGTCTGCTAAAGGATACTTAATACCTTTTCATAATCTGTTATAACTGAGAACGCTGTAACTTCTGTAGCTGTACCTGATGTAGATGAAACAGCACAGAAATGAGCTTTTTTACGTAATTTTGGAATACCAAATACTTTGCACATATCTTCAAATGTAATATCTGGATATTCATATTTAATCCACATAGCTTTTGCTGCATCAATTGGTGAACCTCCACCAATAGCTACTATCCAGTCTGGCTGGTATTCTTCCATAACCTTAGCACCCTTCATAACAGTTTCAACTGATGGATCTGGTTCAATACCTTCAAATAATTTAACTTCCATTCCAGCTTCCTTAAGATAATCTTCTGCTCTCTGAAGAAATCCGAAACGCTTCATAGAACCACCACCAACACAGATGATAGCCTTCTTTCCTTTAAGAGTCTTAAGTGCTTCAAGAGCTCCCTTACCATGATATAAATCTCTAGGTAATGTAAAACGTACCATAATCCAATACCTCCTAATAATATGAATTAAAATAATAAGTGAATTGAATAGATTGTTAAAACTCTAACAATCTCTATGTTTCTTAGTATATACCTCTTTCTTCATAATTTCAAGCAAATATGACATAATTTATTGTATTTTATATGTATTTTATTTTTCCTTCAGAAAATGAGTTTTATTTTTACATTTGCATTAAATTGCAAATGTATTTTCGCACTACTCCTCTAATATACTGGACATATCTTACTTTTATGCCTAAGCAAAGATTGTTTTATAAAAGCATTTTCCACCTTTAATTATCTGTTTTATCGCACTATAATATAAATAAATATACACGGAGGTGATATAATGAAAATTATACGTTCTGACACATCTGACAGGTCTAATCACATTAATTGTTTTAAACATATAAAATATATGACAACTGCTGCCGTACTTACAGCAGGGCTTTTATAACGGGCTGTGGAAGTTCTCATGCCATGAATACGGCTGTTGACAAGGCTGATAAAGATAGTTACTTATCTGCTAATAATGATAACTGTACTGTTTTTCTATCCGCGGAGATGGTTTTACGCGGACACTTATGATGACTGGGATTTTCCGGATATATCGTCCGATTATACTTCCTTTGATGACACTGCTTTTACAGATTATGACTCTGATGATGACACTGATATTAACAACCCGGATGATGACGCTGATATTAACAGCTCTGATGATGGCTCTGATAGTAATAACTCTGATAATTATGACCCGACAGAAGAAGCTTTATATCTTGATAATTCTGGCTCTTCAGATAATTCTTTTGATGATAGTCCATCTGAAACTGACATCTATGGTACAGACGGCAGCTCATCTTCCGATAACGACAGTCAGCCTGAATATACTAATCCAAATGCATGGATTAATAACCTTCAGCTTCCTCATATAATAACCAGCTTATAATTGTGGCTGCCAATGGCTCTTACGCCAATGTAGCCATGTATAATAAAAATAATGATGACACATGGGAAACTATTGTTGATACCAATGGTTATGTCGGCGTTGACGGAGTTGGTAATGCAAGCGAATATGCACATATTACGCCTAGCGGGATATACAGCCTGAACATTGCTTTCGGTGTAAATAGCAACCCCGGTACAGCACTTCCACACACAGGTAGACTCATCCTATTATTGGGTGGATGACCCTTCATCTGACTGGTACAACAGATTTGTTACAACAAACACGACAACTCCGGACTGGTCAAGTGCAGAACACATTATTGACTACCCTGTTCCTATGCCTATGCTATCGCTATTGACTATAATACCTCCTGCGTTAAGGGTGCCGGAAGTGCCATATTTCTGCACTGTTCTAACGGAAACCCTACATATGGATGTGTTTCCGTTCCGCAGTCAGCAATGATTACCATACTTAATAATATCCGTACAGGCTGTTCCATAATCATTGATGAGGCGTACAATATATCTGATTATTAATTAAAGTTCCAGATAACTAAGACATGGATAAAACAATCCTGCAACATACAGATATATTAAACCCCAGATTAACCTGTTATGGTTAACCCGGGGTTTTATATATCCATTATTATAAATGTCCGATTTTACATAATTTCTTTAACAGTCTTAACAACATTATCAACTGTAAACTGAAATGTTCAAATAATGTAGCGGCAGGACCTGAAGCGCCGAAGCCCTCCATAGCAATAACCTTTCCATCAAGACCTACATACTTGTACCAGCCAAAGTCAGAAAGTGCTTCAACTGCAACTCTCTTTCTTACAGCATTTGGAAGTACACTTTCCTTATATTCTGCTGACTGCTTATCGAAAGTTCCATACTTGGCATACTTACAACTCTTACATCTATGCCGTCCTTCTTAAGTTCTTCCTTTGCTTCAACTGCAAGGCTTACCTCGGAACCGCTTGCGATGATAATAGCATCTGGAACAGCCTTTTCTGACTCAGCGATTACATAACCACCCTTAAGTGCATCCTTTGATGAACCTGCCATCTGTGGAAGATTTTGTCTTGTAAGCACAAGACCTGTAGGACCACATTCATTTTCAACTGCATACATCCATGCTGCTGCTGTTTCTGTTCTGTCACAAGGTCTGAATACTGTGAAATCTGAAGTGAACGGAACGCTGCAAGCTGCTCAACAGGTTCATGTGTTGGGCCGTCTTCACCTACACCGATACTGTCGTGTGAATACATATGTTAATGGAAGCTTCATAAGTGATGTAAGTCTTGCCATTGGCTTAACATAATCACTGAATACAAAGAATGTAGCAACAAATGCCTTGAGACCTCCGTGAAGCATAAGACCATTGCCAATAGCTGCCATAGCCTGCTCTCTTACACCAAAGTGAAGATTGCTGCCTGCATAATTATCCTTTGAGAAATCTCCTGCATCCTTCATATTAGTCTTATTAGATGGTGCAAGGTCTGCTGAACCACCTATAAGATTAGGCATAGCCTCTTTATCATATTAAGAATAGTTCCGCTTGTGCTTCTTGTTGCTTCAGGCTTGTCACCCTTAGCCCAGTACTCCTCAGAATTGAATAAATCGGACATATCATATCCGTCAAAGTAGTTATCCCATAACTCTTTCATTTCTGGATACTTCTACATATGAAGCAAAAGTTCATTCCACTTATCCTCTGCCTTAGCCATATTAGCTGCAAGCTCCTTGTAGTGGTCATATACTTCCTGTGGAACTTCAAAGTCTCCTTGCAAGGCCAGCCGATATTTTCCTTAAGTGCTGCAACATTATCAACACCAAGAGGCTCACCGTGTGCACTTGCCTTACCCTGCTTGGCTGGGCAGCCGTAACCGATAAGTGTATTAACCTTGATAAGTGAAGGACGTGTCTTATCAGCCTTTGCTTCTTCTATAGCCTTCCGATAGCTTCGAGGTCGTTACCGTCCTCAACTTCTATTGTCTGGAAGCCGAATGCCTTAAATCTTGTCATAACATCTTCTGTAAATGCTATGTCTGTGCTTCCTCTATTGAAATATTGTTAGAATCGTAAAATACAATAAGCTTAGAAAGTCCAAGTGTACCAGCAAGTGAAAAGCACTCAGATGAGATACCTCCATCATACATCCGTCACCACCAAGAACATATGTATAATGGTCAACTACCGGATAACCTTCCTTGTTAAATACTGCTTCAAGATGTGCTTCTGCCATAGCCATACCAACTGCCATAGCCATACCCTGTCCTAAAGGACCTGTTGTCGCCTCAACACCTACAGTATGTCCATATTCCGGATGTCCCGGTGTTAAAGAACCAAACTGTCTGAAGTTCTTTACTTCATCAAGTGAAAGATTACCTATTCCAAAAGATGGAATAAAGAATACAGTAACATAGAACCATGTCCACCAGAAAGAACAAATCTGTCCCTGTTTACCCATTCAGGATTTTGTGGGTTATAATTCATATGCTTTGAAAATAACTCATAAGCTATAGGTGCTGTTCCAAGTGGTAATCCCGGATGTCCTGAATTAGCCTTCTGGATAGCATCAGCAGATAACACTCTTATTGCATTTACTGACATTTCTTCAATATTCATATTAATCCTCATTTCTGCACACATTTTTATAACGGGCCTGTGTCAGGTGCGCACAGACACAGGTCCTACATATTGCTATAATAACAGTACATATGTATATTATCAATATCAGGCAGAAAAACCTTTTATGACACTTACCATTAATATTACTGTCTTAATCCGTCATCAGTCCTTAAAGTCCGCTTCTGTAAGGAATATTACATCCCCGTTGTCACTGCGCTTCTTCTTAAGACCACCGAAGAACTTTCTTGATGCACGCTTCTCTGAATTCGCAATAGCCTTGTTAATAATCTCCTTGATATCGTCAAGCTTGATATTATCATTCATATTGTGAAGCTTATCTATCTTTAAGTACAGTTCAAGAAGTGCATCATCATCAACCTCGTACTGCCTCTCTTCTTGCAAATCTCTTTGCCATCTCAACAAGCTCATTAACATTATACTGCTTAAGAGTTATCTTATGATTAAATGTCTTAGTTAATTCAGGATTAAAGTTAATCAATACATTCATATCTGTATCTGAATCTTCGAATATAACTATCATTCTGTCTGTAACCTGATTCATGCATTCAATAATCTCATTAATTCTCTTAGGCTGTATAGTTCCTGCGCCTTCTACGATAAGAGCAGTTCCCTTAAGCTTACCCATAGCTTTGTGATACCTCTCTGATACTCTCACCAGATGTCTTTGCTATCTTCTTTGGCTTCTGTGGATATACATAATTAATAGCTCTTACTATTGTTCTTGCAAGGTCTGTCTTATCCGAGCTTGAATTGCCAGAGATAAGAATATTACCTGTTGATGAAGTATTCATATTCATTTCACTGTCAAGCGACTCAAACAGCTCAACAAGCTGGCTCTCAAGTCCCGGCATATCCCTGTACTTTCTGAATATCTTGGCAAACTCTCCTGTAAGCTTCTTCTCCTGTACTTCCTCATCATCCTCAGTATTATCATAATCAGAAGTATTAGATTCTGATACTAAGTAAGCTGCTGTTTCCTGCTGCTGTATTGATACACTGTCATCTGAAATATTCTTAAGAGTATCATCACCTAACTTATTCACATAAGCTTTAAGTAATTCATCTGTCACAGGAGCAAACTGTGCTGTGTCAAGTGTCATCTCCTCAGTAGCTTCCACATTATTGAATTCTACATCCTGTGATGTATCCGAAGGAGCAGTTATTTCCTGCATATCCTGTGAAAACGCTGCATCTATAGCCTCATTTTCAGGCTGCTGTATAACATTTTCCTCTGCTTTTAATAGCATTTTTAGTGTTCTGCTCAAGTATAAATGCTGCCTTTCCTGTTCTCATAGACAGGTCTCTCTTTACTGAGTCAAGCAGTACTTCTGCTTCTGCGGCTCTCTTAGCTTCTGCCTCATCGAACTTATCACCCTTCTTTTAGTGCTTCTTCCTTCTTCTTGGCAATTATACGCTCATAAGCCTGACTCTTTTCATCCTTCTCATCAAGCAGACGTTCAAGCTCTACCTTAGAAAATTCTCTCGTATCCTGCTTACCATATTTCTCTTCCCTGACAGACTGCATCCAGTCACTTATGCTTAACTGGCCTTCTATCTGTCCATCATCCTGCACAACCTCATCCGCACCAGATGGTCTGTATGTATCAGCCGCCTGTGCATTAACTGCATTTCTTTCAAAGGTGGTCGGAATGTTTCTCCTGCTCATCCTTAAACAAGTTCTTTACATTCTGCGCAAGTTCTTCCTGAAGATTGTGCGTATCATACATACTATAGTTAGGCACAGCTACCTCTATATCCATAGCCTCTGCCTTCTCATCCATACGCTTCTTTGCTGCTATTCTTGCCTCTTCTTCATCTTCTCTTGTTATCTTTTCGCAGTTGTTTTCTATCTTCTTTTGGCACTTTCTATAAGCTCCTTTAAAGATAATGAAGCTTTATTTACATTATCTGAGAAACCATCATCAGCACCGTCACCTGCTGTACCTGTTAATCCTGTATCTTTAGCAGATATGCCTGCGGCTTCATTCTTTACTTCATTCTGCTTCTCTATAGCCTTTACTATAGAGTCCTTAAGTGCGCTGTTCTGGTTATTCTGCACAAGGTCAATAGACACGCCTTCCATACTTACAGTATCTTTATCAATTACCTTACCATTGTCATTCTTTGGTGCTGTAACAACCTCTTTATCATCTGCATTTGTACCTGCTGTTGAAGCCTTTGCAGCCTTTGCAGCGGCTTTCTTACCTGTTTCCGGCTTTTAAATGTATTCTTATTATCGTCAGCATCAAGAACATCTCCCACTTCATCCTTTTAAGACGCGCAAGCTCTTTCTGCTCCATAAAAGCTTTTCCTTGTTAGCTTCCTCATCTGACTTTCTTGCATTTATCTCAACAAGTATCTTCTTCTGTGTATTAGAAAGATTAACTCCCAGCTTTTCCTTAAGCTTTACAGCCATCTCTACATATATGCCATCCTGAAACCATAACACAAGATTATCACAAGTCTTGATACAGTCCTCCTTACGTCCTGTCTTATAATAAAGATTAGCAAGCTCATACATATACTTTTCGTCTATCTCTGACTCTTTATACTCTTCAAGTATCTCTACAAGCTCTGTATCAGGTGCCCCTGTGCTCTTCTTAAGTCATAATACAGTATGAATCTGTTAACATCATGAGGTGACATCTTAGCATACTCATTATACAAATCCTCTGCATTTTCAAAATCATCTACTTTTATAAAAACTCTGTAAGCTTATATATGCTTTCTTCCACCAAGATTACGGTTATAGGCAAGTATTGCCATATCTCTTGCCTCTTCATAATCACCGGCAGCTTCCTGCACATTGATTATAGTTGCAAGAGTGGACCAGTCCTTTATCTTGTTCCAGTTCATCTCTTTTGCAATATCTGCAACCTGCTTATATTCTTTCTTTGCAGCAAGCTTTTTAATCTGTTCCAACTTTATATTAAACTCGTATTTATCCACGTTAAAGACCTCCATTGTGTCAATGACTCGAAATTTCTAAACACTCCGTATAATTTTATCACAGTGAGGTATTGTTGTAAACTGCCATTTACTGTTGTTTCGGACTGATAAAGTCAAAGCTTGCCTGTTCATAATCCATACGCGTATACTCTAACTCCTGTTCCTTAACACTGCTGTAATAGACGACAACGACTGTCTGCTGTCTATTATCAGACAACTTCTGTCCTAATATATAATTAACATCAAATCTTGCTGTTATAGCAGGAGTTGCGCCTCTTGCAGGCACAATAAGCTGTATATGGTTTACTGACAGAAGCTTGAATATAGGCTCCCATATATATATGTCTTTGCTGCGCCAAACGGATTATCTATAAATATAGTATTACCCGTGATACTTCCATCTGATACTGCATTTATATTAGATATATAATTAATAATCGCTATAAGGAACTGTATATATATACCCTGTGACTGTCCTGTTGAACCGACTGCTTATCCTCATATCTTAAGTATCTGCTCTGGTCCTTGATACGCTCTCTCTTATAAAGATTAATTCTTATCGAATTCATATCCGTAACTATAACAGAGAACAGTCTTTTCCACGTAAGTCTGTTTCTTATGTACCTGAACTTATCATCCTGCTCATTAAAGCCTTCTGCTGCCTCTATAGTTTCATCTATATACTTAGACATTCTCTCCTTATATGCACTTTCTTTAACATAAGGTATTGAAAGGCTGATTATTGATATATCCTCATTATCCATCTTTATATGTGAAAGCTTAGGAAGTCTTTCAAGCTCTGTGCGGATGTTACTGCAGGTCTGTATACAACGGTTTTCAAAGTTATCTTTTATTCTTTCCATATCTTCGATACCCTTGTGTACTCTTGTCTTTTCAAGCTCAATATATCCGCTGGTTTCATCAAGTGACTCTATAAGAAGCGCCGTCTGCTGTCCATCCTTAGGCATATTAACAGACAGGCTTATCTGTGTTGCAAGGTCATCACCATTATGCTGCTTAAGATTATCTATAAGCTTACTCTTATGTTTTGCGAACTCATCGAGCTTCTTATATTCAAGCTTAAGAATAGTAGAATATTCCTTTGCAGTCTTATTATACTCTTTACTCAAGGTATTATAATCAAGTGGTTTTATGTCCGATTTTTCAACATTTCTTCATCTGGAATATCTATTCCAGCATCCGACATTATCCTCTCAATATCCATTCTGCATATTTCAATATTCTTAAGTTCGTTTTCAAGCTGCTTTCCCGCCGCCGTTTCTTTCTTCAGGTCTTTCTCAAGCTGCTGTACTATGAGTGTATTGTTTTTACGAATTCATCCGGATTATCACAGTCGAATTCCTCATAAGTGCTGTAACGCTCCTCTATCTGTGAAACTGCATATGTCACACTTCCCTCAAGTCTGTTAAACATTGCCTCCTGCATGCCAAGTTCTCTGTCAGCCTCGCTATACTGCTTCTGCAGCCCTGCAAGTTCATCTGAAAGCTCACGAAGCTTTTCCTGACTGCTCACAGACAGCTTTCCCTGCATATAAAGCTCCTTAAGATTTTCTACATCTTCACCACGATATTCTATTGACTCAATACATTTTTCATAGCTGCCTCAAGATGGCTTCTTAAAGCCTCCTTATCGGTTAAGTCAGCATTTTATTATTAAGAATATCCTTAAGTCCCGTAAAACGTCCGATAAGTTCCCTTATATCCTCTTCGCTGTATTCCTTATCACTTATATCAGTGTCAGAAATATCAGAATTATTCTTACAGAACTTAGAGAATTATTCTCCCAGTTGTATACAAGCTCTGTGTATCTGCTGTCTGCACTGTCCTTATAGCCGCCAGCCTTAATATATTCCTCTCTTGCCTTATCAAGATATGCTGCATACTCAATTATGGCACGTTCAGCCTTTACAAGTCTGTCATTATATGACGTCAGCTTATCATAATCACAAGATATGTCTGCATATACATCTGCTATCTTCTTAAGTCCGTCAGCCTGCTTTTTAATTCTTCAAGTTCATGTCCGAATTTTTCAATTTTTTCTGTATCAGCAGCTTTTTATTTTATATTCTTCATGCTCTGAATGGCACTTATTAAGCTTTTCTGTAATGTCAGAAAGCTCTTGCTCTGCCTCTTTTATATCAGCCTCAGGTACGCTTTCAAGTGCAGACTCGTACTTTACTGCAAATGTATAATCTTCCCATATCATCTGCTTTCTGCCGTCAAGCTTATGCATATCTGCACTTATATTATCAAGCTCATCCTCCGCCCTTTTAAGCTCTGCTTCTTTCTTCGCTGCATCTGTCAGAAAATTCATATTTTTAAGTGCAAATACAACCATATCCTTATCGATAGCATAGTCTGTATTTTTGCAACATTTTCACTTATGACAGGATATATCTGTGTTCCTTTTCCAAATGCTTTCAGCGCATCATTATTCTTAACTCTGGCAAAATCATTTTTAATAACAAAGCCATACTCCACGAAAGGAATACGCTTTAATACATCTTTTCTTGTGTCATCCTCAAGCTGCGATAACCACTTATAGCCCTCAACAACATCATCGCCATACATATTGTAAAGATAATCTTTAAATATATCTCTTTCAGGACTGTCTATATAGTATGTGCCCTCTTTTATTGCTTCGATGTATTTCTTAAGCTTATCGTGTTCCTTTAACTTTTCGTTATACTCTGTATTTATCTGTGTATAAGTCGAAAGAACAGCTTCACCAAGCCCATCTGCAAACTTAACACCATATATTTTCTCTATGTCATTAAGCTTATCATGCCCTGCATTTATCTTAAGCTGCTGCTCCTTCATCCTGCTTATACGCTCTTCAAGCATACTCTTTCTGGCTTTTAAAATGCTGTCGTTTTCCTGTGCCTTATAAAGCCTGGCTGTATCCTCTTCCAGCTCATTTTAATATCTTCTATATCCTTACTTATAGCTGATATATTATCATTACAGCGTGCAAGTTCGTCCTGTGCTGTGTCAGCAACAAGTACGCCATACTCGTTACAGAGTTCCTTCTGTTTAAGCTCACTGTCCCTTATCTTTTCCTGCATATTATCTCTCAGGCCTAATATGACAGCGCAGTCCTTCTCAGCATTTTTATGGTTATTCTCTGCTCCTCAAGCATATCATGTGCCTGCTTTTCACTGAGTGCCGCCTCATCTGCCATATCTTTATAATCCTTGATATGCCCTTCATAGTACACCTTATATTCATAAGCAAGCTTTTCAAGCTCATTTGTTATGTCCTCATCCTCACGCAGCCTGTTATCAAGTGCAGTATCAACCTTTAATAATTCCTTCTCATACTCCACATAATCGCAGTAATCATTGGCTGACTCCATAAGCATAAGACGTTTCTTAACATCATTAATCTTTTCCTTCTGTGAAAGCACCTCTGTTGAATTCTTTACAAGCGCTTCAACCTTTAACGACTTCTTCTCAGAAAGTACCTTTGCAACTGCTATTCTGTACTTCTTATCCTCAAGTTCATTTATATGTGCTTCATTTTTCCTGTTATGCTCATCCAGCTCAAGCTGCTTATCCTCTGTCATATGCACTGCTGATGCAAGCATTGTATACAGCTTTTCTTCCTTTTCCTTCTTGTTATTATAAAATGCTGTATATGTATCAATATATTCCTTAAAATGTGCCAGCGCCTCTGTCTGGCTGTCGTAATCACTTATCTGGCTGTTTTTCTTGACAGCTCAATAAGCTTATCTTTTATATCAAGGAGTGTCTGTGCCATCATAACATCGTCATTATCAACGGATAATCTGTTGTTGTAAGACTTCTGGATAATCTCCTCTATAAGCAGGTCTTCAACAACCTTACGGCTTGTCCTGTAGTTCGTTTCAAAGTAAGTCCTGACGTGTCCCTCAGTCTTATTGATACCCCTTACTATTTCCCACGCACTCTCATATATGCCATATCTGGATATAAAGCTCTGGTAATCGCCTTTTCTGTCAAATATATGGACTTCTATCCCTTATCTTCCTTTGTTACATCACGAAGATATGCCTTAAGTCCGTTAAGTCTTAAATGTAACTTAGGACCTCAAAATATGCAGTATTAAGTATTCTATGCTTGTATTATCGGATGAAGACACATTTGCACCTGAAACCTCACCTGTACCTGAGGTATCTAATGCCTCCCTCTCCTCTGTGATCTCTTTCCTCAGCACTTCTTGCTTTTCTTGCACAGAAGCCTGTTGTCATATATCTGTAGCCATCTTTAATACAATGAGAATCAAGCTTCCACTCCACCAGCGAATGTATACACGTATTGTCGCTGCCTTTTCTGAAAAGCTTCTCTATCGGCTGCTTATCATCTAACGTACAGTTAGGTATCATATTCTGCATAAGAAGCAGCATAAGAAGACTCTTGCCACCACCATTGGCAAGGTCATATATCGTATTTCTACAGTTAAAACGCATTATAAAATCATCGTAAAACTGTGTACCAAAGTTATATTTTACGTTGTTCACCCTTACTCTGTTAATCTGTGGCATATCAATCCTCCATAACTTTAACCGGTTTATTCTTTCTGTATTACAGTCAATCTCCTGTATACAATCTTAGCTCTGCATAAGTTCTGCCATTCGTCCCTTATACTCATCGAAATAATTCTCTATAAGCGCCCTGAACCTGTCTGTTGGATAGAACCTGTTCTGTACCTCTGTAAGAAGCTCCTGCGATACGCAGAAGTTAAGCGCAATCTTCACAAAGCCTGTCTTTGAATTCTTTGCAGCCCTTACGTCCGCCGTATCCGCAACTGTTATTATAGGAAGTGCATCCCAGCTTAGTGCTATCTGCTTAAAACTGTTTTCTTCAACATCATCGATGATAATCCCAAGCTTTTATCAACTATGGAAGCAACTGACGAGTCCACATTACGCACAATATCTTCTACTCTCACAAATTCTGCATATGTCGTACTTGCTGAGTCCGTATAAAATTCTGTTATTATATTATATATGATAAAATATACAAGATAGAGTTCTCTGTTTACACGTAATCCGAGTCTGTTTCTAAGCTCCTCATTAGTGTAACCGAACACTCTGTTATTATCACCGGCACTCACATACAGTCCATTATTGTACTCATATATATTAAGATTGAACTTCTTAAGTGACATATGAACAATATCATAAACCTCTGCATTGGTATTATATTCCTGATAAAGCTGGCTGTTATCGCCACTCTCACTCACCTGTTCACCCATTATAAGTCTTGATACTATATCAAGCGCCTTATCCAGATTTCTGTTTTCCATAATAATCCTCATTTCTGCGCACGTTTTTGCGCATAACGAATTGTGTCAGGTATGCGCCGACATCCCGCGTGTGAAAAGTCCATTTTCACACTATACTATTGTCTTACTTTAACATAATTGTCATTAATACTTTGTTACTCAGGCTTCTATTTTTATAATTATATTTATTGATATAAATGTACAATTTTACAACAACATACATTCTATGTTTTGCGAATTTATAATTTATCACACCATTTAATATAAGCACTTTAATATATTAGAACACCTTCTTAAATGCTATATTAGTTACCTGTATATCATCCAGAGCTGTCCTCTGTATGTTCTCTATATTCTGTGTACCATCCGACTTATTATTATAAACTGAAATATTTTGTGTACCATCTGTATTATATATATCCTCTGATATATCGCTGGAAACCGCAATATTTTGTACAGCATCGGCATCCTCTGGTGCATCGCCTAAAGCCCCATCTTCCCTGTCACTTTCACCCCTGACTATAAGAATATGCCTTACCTCTTTTCCCTTGAAGCTCTCCTCAAGTATTCCATCAAGAAATGTTTCACTATGCATATTATCGCCGCCTACCACGTACTCATCTCTCTGACAGAGGTTTACAAAATGCATAGTAATCTGCATTTTAAGTATCGCATCACCATACGCACGTCGCATATAACCACTAAATGTGTCGAGTGTGAGCATGTCCGATTTTTCAAACATACCTTATCAATGCACATAAGAAGGTTATTCATAACAAATGTATAATTATGCTTTATTCTCTCATCAACAGCCTCATCCTCATACACTATCTGCTTAAGCTCATTTTATTTACATACTCTTTCTTTTCGTATCTTTCAGGCTTAACCATAAGTGCCTCATCTATTGTTTTAAGGTCAAGCGTTTTTCTTATATTGCTTAAGAAGCGGGTCTATAAGATACTTAAGCGCATCCGCGTTGTCTTTTCGTATCATATCTGAAAGTGCTGTTGCAAAGTCCATATGCGGACGAAGTCTTGCAAGCTTTGCCCTTCTTACCGCTTCATCAGTGGTATTCTGCATCTGCGTACAGTCACGAAGAAGCTGTGCATGCTTGTTCATGGCTATCTTTAACTGGTCTTCAAGATGGTGTATCTCCTTCATAGTTCTGTAATAGCTGTCTGTACCTGACGGAGAACCCTCAAGCCTTGATATTGCCTTATCTATAAGCTCTTTATTCTTCCTAAAAGCTTCTCCTCGTCATTAAACCACTTCATTCCTGTATTTACAAAGTCTTCATATGCCTCAACACCAGCGCATACATCCTGTGCAAGTGTTTCCATTACCTCAGTCTTACGAAGCCGCAGTCTTCCAACCTCTTCATTAATACGCTCAACAACCTCAACACCACCTCTGAAGTTATTGAATTAATCATCTTTTCAAGAAGAAGCTGCGATACATTTATTCTGCTCTCATCCTTTATCTCCTTCGTATCAAGATAGAATTCAACCGCATCTGCGCTTATCGAATACCACACCATATCCTCTCTTATTGTGCTTTCGACAAGCTTCATTCTTGACACTCTTTTCTTATGCTCAACCGGGTCATAATACTTAAACTCAAATGGTCTGCCATCATTTTTATCTTATCAAATACATAGTCTGCCACTTCTACATACTCTTCATCAGACAGCACCAGACCAAAGTCCCTTTTACAAGCATTTTAAAGAAATCGAGGTATTCCTTATAAGTAACGTCCTTTTCCCTGAAGTTATTTTCTTCAATAAAAACGCAGAACTGCCATAAGAATATACCCCATATCGAGCGCACTATACTTTCCGTCCTTATACTGTTCAAAGGATACGTCCATAAGCCTGAAAAATGGATAATACTTTTTCAGATTAATCATTCTCTCCCTATGGTCTGTGATTATCTCTCCTATCATACTATCTGCCATAATATTCCTCATTCTTAAGTAACTGTTTTATGTATTGTTGTGCTTTACATATTATACAAATGCATTATATCAAAATGTATATTTTTAATATACTGCTTGATAAATATGTACTATTTATATATCTTATATCAATTCTGCTTTTATAATTTTATATTTTTCTGACTGTCATCTGACGGCATATTTCCTGTATACGCTGGCAAATCTGCTTTGGTAATTTTAGATTTTCCTATGCGACATCTGACAGCACATTTATCGTGCGCCCTTACAAAATCTGCCTTTACAATCTTATACTTTCCTATGCACTGTCTGTCCGCTTATAATTCAACTCTGCCGTCCAATGCCCTCAAGAGCGTAACTTCATCTATATACTCAAGGTCACCGCCTACAGGAACGCCGCTTGCTATTCTTGTAACCTTAATTCCTGCCTGCTTTATCATCTTGCTTATATACATAGCTGTTGTTTCACCTTCAAGATTGGAATTAGTCGCTATAATAACCTCATCTACGTCCTTCTGAGTCTTTTCATAAGCTCTGCAAGCTTAATATCCGATGGACCTATTCCAAGCATAGGGCTTATCGCACCGTGGAGTACATGATATACACCTTCATACTTGCCTGTTTTTCATAAGCCGCCATATCCCTTGTATGTTCAACAACCATAATCTGCTTATGATTTCTGGCAGGATTTTACATATCGGACACAGCTCATCATCTGTGAGTGTAAAACATTCCTTACAGTAGTGGACATTTTCCTTGGCACTTATCATGGCATCGGCTATTGACTGTACCTCTTCCTTAGGCATATTTATAATGTGAAATGCCAGGCGCTGGGCGCTTTTAGCCCCAACCCCTGGTAATCTTGACAACTGTTCTATTAACTTATTAATATGACCGCTGTATATGTCCATTAGAAAAGGCCTCCGCCAAGTCCTGAAAGACCGCCTGTTATCTTAGACATAGATGCCTGTGACTCCTCCTCGCACTTACGAAGAGCTTCGTTAGTTGCTGCAACTATTAAGTCTTCTAACATTTCTACATCATCCGGGTCAACTGCTTCAGGGTCAATCTTAACCTTTGTAACTTCTCTCTTACCTGTAACAGTAACTTCAACAACTCCACCACCTGCTGTTGCTGTGAATTCCTTTGACTCAAGGGCAGCCTGCTGCTCCTCCATCTGTCTTTGCATTCTCTGTGCCTGCTTCATAAGATTATTCATATTGCCAGGCATACCTCCTGGAAATCCTCCTCTTTTTGCCATTATATAAATTCCTCCCTTATCATCTACTTCTATATTCATCCCAACAAGCTCCTCAAGTGCTACATACCGCTTGTTAAAATCTTCTTCCTCGTCCATCTTGGTTACTACAATTCTTACCGATATTCCGGTTCTTTCTTCTATATGCTCCTCTAACATAGTTACTGTTTCTTCCCTGCTTATAGCATTGTAGCCACTAAGTGATTTTATCATAATCTCAAGACTATTTCCATCCTCAGTTACAGTAACGTATGCCTGCTTTAAGAAGTTCATAAGCAGCGCATCATCTATTGATGATATTATATTATTCCACTGCGATGCTATCTGTCTTATGTCGTCAGTAACTGCATCGTAATTACGCTTAATTACCGGCTTTGTGTCACTGGTTTCTGCTTCACTGCCTGACACGCCAGCACCGTTTGCTCCTGCAAATGTTCCCTGTCCCATGGCATTAAGCATACCCGCAGGAATAAGTTCACCTGACTTAAGCTTTTCTATAACCTGCATAGCATCACCAAGCTGTGTTTCAAGCGTATTGATACGACCTGTCAGCTCAGTCATATCTGCCGGCTTTTCCATAGACGGACGCATCAGCTTTATAAATGTAACCTCAGCCTTAACTCTCTTCTGCGTTGATGTTTTCATGTCATTGGAAAGCTCTGATAACACTCTTATATGCCTCATAAGTGTATCAACATCTGCCTCTTTGGCATCCTCCATCATATCCGCAATATTATCTTTTGATACTTCGATTACATCTTCTATCTTGTCAGTATCCCTTGTCGTCTTTATCAGTAAAAGATTTCTCAGATACCATATAAAATCTGTAACAAACTGTGATAAATCACGTCCCTGCATGATAATGTCTTCCATAAGGTTCATGCAGCGTGCTACATCATTTTCTCTTATTGTCTTATACATATTGCTGAATATAGCTATGTCTACAGCACCAAGTCATCAAGCAAGGCTATAAGCGCATCTCGCATAGAGCCGTCTGCTGCCTTGGCTACATATCTTATTGCCTTATCCTCAACAACTATATTCTCCGCTTTCATCAGTTCTGAAAGTCTGTCTGCTATCGTTTCTATCGATATTCTGTGGAAGTCATATCTCTGACACCTTGACATAATAGTTACTGGTATCTTTGCAACTTCAGTAGTCGCCAATATAAATATTACATATGAAGGGGTTCTTCAAGTGTCTTAAGAAGTGCATTAAACGCTCCTGTCGAAAGCATATGAACTTCATCGATTATATATACTTTGTACTTTCCTTCTGTTGGAGAATACTGTACTTCGTCCCTGATTTCTCTTATATTATCAACACCATTATTGGATGCTGCATCGATCTCGATCACATTCATCGAAGTGCCTGCCGCTATCGCCTTACATGTAGGACATTCGCCGCAGGGACTTCCATTCACCGGATGCTCACAGTTGACTGCCTTTGCAAATATTTTTGCCACACTTGTCTTACCAGTACCTCTTGTCCCACAAAACAGGTACGCATGTCCTATTCTGTCGGCATTAATCTGATTTTTAAAGTTGTAACTATGTGGTCCTGACCCTTGACATCTTCAAAGTTGTCTGGTCGCCACTTTCTATATAATGCCTGATATGACATATGTGGGGCTTCCTTTCTGTCATGCTATTCTCATCGACTTTCACATCCGCTATATTTCATTTAACTCGTAACGATGACACTCAAAATCTTCGATTTTTCGTTGTCGCGGTGCTCCTCGAATACCCTGACATAAAGCCTTTTTGCCAGCAGGAAACGTCTTTCTGTCATGCTATTCTCATCGTCTTTCACATCCGCTATATTTCATCTAACTCGTAACGATGACACTCAAGATCTCTGATTCTTTCGTTGTCGCGGTGCTCCTCGAATACCCTGACATAAAGCCTTTTTCTGCCAGCAGGAAACGTCTTTCTGTCATGCTATTCTCATCGTCTTTCACATCCGCTATATTTCATCTAACTCGTAACGATGACACTCAAGAATCTCCGATTCTTTCGTTGTCGCGGTGCTCCTCGAATACCCTGACATAAAGCCTTTTCCTGCCAGCAGGAAACGTCTTTCTGTCATGCTATTCTCATCGTTACTCGCGCAAAACCGTGCGCTCGGCTTCGAATGATCATCCACAGACGTTACCGATACAGTTAGCTCGATTCAGGCTGCCTTCCGGCACAGAAGGTTTCACTTAATGCTGCTTCATTCCTGACCTGACATGGTTCATGAAGTCCTGTTGCGAAAGACCCAAATGTCATCACCACTTATATCGGGCGGCTCCATAAAATCTCGCCCTCGGCCGAACATCACCCTGCTATAGCGGATTGCAGGTACAAGGTGCCGCTAACTCCCCGGCTGCACGGTTCTTTTATTATATATGTTATATATTCACTCTGTCAATCATTTTTCTCAAAGTCATATTGTGATATTAGGGTCAAAATGTATTTTGCCACTAACTGGTATATCTGATTGCTACATTGCTACGCAATTCACGCAATCCTTTAACGCCTCTTCTTATCTTATAAAGTTAGTCTTTATCTTGTCCTCGCCACAAGGAATGTCAATTCCCTGCTTTTTGCTGCATCTATAGACTTAACAAGCCATGCCATATTTTTCCTAAAAGTCTCATAGTCTGCATACCTTCTTCATCCTTAACAACCTCTTCAGGTGTATTTCCATGAACAATATTCCAGTAGTTAGAAGATACAACTGGCATCTGGTTAATCTGGAAATACTTGTTAAGGTCGTCTATTGTAGATGTTGTACCACCCTACGTGCTGAAGCCACTGCTGAACCTGGCTTATAACGCATATCTGCGCCAAATGCGCCGAAAAATCTGTCAAGAAACATCATAATCTCGCCACTTGCTGATGCATAATAAACAGGTGAACCTACAATCACTCCGTCTGCTTCTTTGACCTTTTCTCCAGCTTCCTTAACTGCTTCGTCAACTTCGCCCTTAAGTACTCTGCTTCCAACATTAATAATCTCTGTTTCTACTCCTTCACTTTCAATAGCTTTAGCAGCCTCTGAAAGTGCTGTATATGTACATCCTGCATCTCTTCTGCTTCCATTTATTAATAAAACCTTCATTATTGTCTGTCCTTTCTTTTTCTAACTTCTATATTATACATTAATATATAATGTCATGTTTAAAATATATTTTAACCTCTGACCGATGTCAACGAACTGCCTCATTGCAATGCAATTCCAACAATGCTTTAACCGTGGTTTTCCATAAAAATATATAATGAATCTTAACTAATTACTATTCTGCCGACTCAGCCGCCATCTCTTCATTAATAGCATCTTCCGATGCTGCCATCGCCTCAAGTGTCATAGTAAGAAGCTTCTCAAGCTCCCAGCCAAGCTGCTCTGCTCCTCTTCTATTACCTCTCTTGAACATCCTGCTGCGAAGCCTTTGCTCTTATACTTCTTTTCAAAGACTTAAGTTCCATATCCTTAGTGCTCTTGGATGGTCGCATAAGTGCTGCCGCCCATATAAGACCTGTAAGTTCATCTGCCGCAAAAGCACCTTTTCCATCTCGTGCTCTGGTGCTATATCAACAGTAATTCCATAGCCATGTGACACTACGCCGCGGATAATATCCTCTGATACTCCACCCTCTAAGAAGCTCTGGTGCTTTTATGCAGTGTTCTTCTGGATACAGCTCAAAGTCTATATCGTGAAGCAGTCCCACGATACCCCAGTATTCTGCATCCTCTGAATATCCTAACTCATTGGCATACCACTTCATTACAGCTTCTACTGTCAGCGCGTGCTGAATATGAAAAGGGTCTTTATTATATTTCTTTAGTAATGCAAATGCTTCATCTCTGGATATATGTTCCATTTGTTTATTACGCCTCCATTATGTCTGATTTATTCAATAATTCTTATGTAAATGTCAAAACATCCTTAACACTTACATACCTACAAGAATACTCTGTTATTATACACCAAAACAAATGAAAGTGTACATACCAATATAACACCAAATATTAATCTAAGAAATGCTGCTTCAAACCGGAATAATGGCACTCCGGCTTCAAACAGCATCAATAGGCTCTTTGATATTTCCTTATCCGCTAATATTCATTGACATACCAAAACCCCTTTAAAAAATACAAAATCCGTTTAGAATTAACTCATTTTGTATAAAAAGAAAAATATTGTTTACATTAATATAAAATGCTACAATTATAGATAAATAGGATAATTTTAAGTGAACAGTTAAACTGGTGATGCATTAAAAGAAAATTTGGTTAGTAAAAATGGGAGCATACAATTATGTCATATAAGATTGAAGACTTACAGTTAAAAATTTCGGAATGATAGAAAACTTTCAGTGCAATCAATTTTCAAATATCAATTTGATTATAGGTGAAATAAATGAGGACTAATAGTGTGAAAATAAATTTTTCACACGCGAGATTTGTCTGCGTGCACTTGACACAACTCGTTATGCGCAAAACGTGCGCAGAAATGAGGATAAATATGAATGACAATAATACCGATATAAATGCTTCAGTTGCATCTGTTGTTTCATCTCCTGATACATTTTCAAAGAAGACATCCACTATATGAAGCTTGCCATCAAACAGGCAAAGAAAGCAGCCATGCTTGATGAAGTTCCTATCGGATGTATAATTGTTTATAATGGAAAAATCATCGGACGTGGATATAACAGAAGAAACACAGATAAGACAACTCTCGGTCATGCTGAGATTACTGCCATTAAAAAGCCAGCCGCTATATGAACGACTGGAGGCTTGAAGACTGTACTATATATGTTACTTTAGAGCCATGCCAGATGTGCAGGTGCAATCGTTCAGGCGCGCATACCGCGTGTTGTTATAGGCTCTATGAACTCTAAAGCAGGATGTGCAGGTTCTATAATCAATCTTCTTAATATGCCACAGTTTAACCATCAGGCTGAGGTTGTAAGGGGTGTATGTGACGAAGAATGTTCTACTATGTTAAGCACATTTTTAGGAACTCCGTCAGAAAAGAAAGCTGAAAAGAAGCCGGAAAAGAAGCTCTGAAAGAAACACCGGCATCACAAAATATACGCATATAAAGAAATGAGGATTAACATGAAACTCGAATACAATCTTGGCAGATACTCTCTCAAAGTTCTCAACCACAATAACTCCATAGATGTTCTTGACTTCTATTACCGTAACCGCAAGGACTTTGATAAGTATGAGTCTGACAAACCAGCTTCTTTACACCGAAAGCTTTATAAGCCGTATGCTTGATGCTGAGATGAAAGGATTGCTTTCTATGACATTTGCAAGGTTCTTCCTGATAGACAGACATGAACCCGATTATATACTTGGTTCGCTGTCATTCTCCCATATCAGCAGAGGTTCATCACCCTGTGCCAATATGGGATATAAGATAGACGAATACCACCGCAATCAGGGTCTTGCCTCTCTTATGATAGCTGCTGCACTTGAATATATTGTTCCCGATATTGGACTTCACCGCACAGAATGCTACATTCATCCTGACAATGCCGCATCACTTCACCTTATGGAAAAGTTTGGCTTTATTGATGAGGGCATAGCGCACTCATATGCTAAACTAAACGGTGTGTGGCAGGACCACAGGCGCTTTGTCTATATTTCCTGATACCAGTATCCAAAGTATGGATTATTATAATCACTTCTGTGGCTCTTTTGAAGTTGCTAAAGCCAAACATTGATGCCATATATCGCTCTCTGTTGCAGTACATTCCCGGCACTCCTATAAAATAGTTGGTATTATTTTCATTGTCGCACACCCTTCCAAACAGCAGGTGATGAAAGTTATAATATCCGTGAATAAGAAAGCTGTTGTTGATTATCTCCTTATCCTTAAGCGGAAGTCGTGACAACATCTGCGGAGTTACTTCTATACAGTCATAGAAGTAGTCATCATCAAATGCATCTACATAATCTGCCTTGGAATACAGTTTTTGTATAATCTCTCATCGCAGGCATCCTGTCGGGTCTTTTCATTCACCTTATCCTTATTTGGACAGCCACAGCTCTCAGTATCATCCTCCTCGCTTTCCATCGCCTGTAATTCTTCATTATATCTGTTCTGCATATGTATATCAGGTGTATTTTCTCCGCCTCTGTTTCTTGTTCCACCATTTCTATCATTCTCACGCTCTCCTACATACCTATCTTCCCCACTTCTTTTGTCATAATTTCCTTTATTGCATTGACTACCGGATGCATAATTTACTACATTGCCATTCTTATTACCTTCACCACCTTCCGCATACCTTACCTCTCCATTTTCTCCATCGCTTACCCTATTATCCTGACTACCTACATCATCCTCTTTATTCCCTTCACTAGCTTCCGTATATCCTTTTCCAAGTCCTCTTATTTCTCCACTTCCACTACTGTCTATATCATCTTCACTCTCTCCCTCAATCTCAGCATTTCCCCATACTTGCTCACTCCGCTTCCTGCGAATTCAATAACATCGGGGTTAATGTCATAGTCTTCCCACATAGAAACATCATATAATATCTGTCACCTTTGTTAGCAACAGCTATTCCACATATGTCCGATGACGTATAACCTGAATTCTCAATATTACCTGCGTTAAATATCCCGGCATACGATGCCATACCATTATTCACCAGACAGTCACCGACCTTCATAAGCCTGTATCTGCCGGGAATAGCATCATCCCTGTCTATAAGCATATGCACCAAACATCTGCGGCGTATCTGTATACACGCCACGAAGATTAATATTAAGGCGCATTTCACCCGACCTTACCTCTACCTTGGCAAAACCGACATTCTTATCCTTAACACCTCCCGGATAAGAATAAATGTATGAAACAAACCGCTGATAATCAGCCATAAAAACCTCCAGCATTATAAGATTGATATCAAATCTTATGTAGCCGGGACAAAATATGTACAATATAAAATTATTCTTCTACTATCGCATTAGTAAGAGTGGCAAACTGTTCAAGTGTAAGTGCCTCTCCACGTATTGTAAGAGGAAGTCCACATTTCTCAAGTGCTGCTGCCAGCTTTTCTTTGACACATTTACATCACCGCTGTTGCCGACACTGTTCATCATAGTTTTTCTGCGCTGGTTAAATGATGCCCTTATTATTCTGAACATAAGATGTTCGTCACGCACATCAACCGGCGGCTTTTCGTATCTTTCAAGCTTAATTACCGCTGAGTCCACATTAGGTCTTGGCATAAAGCAGCTCGCAGGAACATTAAGCACAATCTTTGGCTTGGCATAATACTGTACTGCCAACGAAAGTGCGCCATAATCCTTAGTTCCGGGGCCTACCTGCATCCTGTCAGCCACTTCCTTCTGCACCATAATAGTTATGCTGTCAAGCGGCACTCCACTCTCAAAAGTCCCATAATAATAGGCGTTGTTATATAGTAGGAAGATTGGCAACAACCTTTATTGGTTTTCCGCCATTTTTCTTCTCTGCAAGCTCTTTTATATCAAGCTTTAATATATCTTCATTGATGACAGTTACATTGTCATACCATGAAAGGGTATCCTCTGTAAGTATCGGAATAAGCTTTTATCTATCTCTACTGCTACAACTTCTCTCGCATTTTCACAGAGTATCTGTGTCATAGTTCCAATGCCTGGACCCACCTCAAGCACAAAGTCATCTTCTGTAACTCCAGCTTCTCTTACTATCTTCTGAACAACATTTTCATCTATAAGAAAGTTCTGACCGAACTTTTTCTGAAAGTTAAAACCGTATCTGTTAAGAACCGCTATTGTATTAGTCGGATTGCCAAGATGCATAACATTGTCATAATTCTTATTATTCATATATCTATATCTCCATTCTTATACTGACACAAATGTTACATTTATCCATATTCGCTGCTTTCTTACAACATCCCAGATTATTATGATGGAAGTGTCAAATGAACCTCTGACCTGCGCATAACGAGTTTGTGTCAAATTCGCGCAGACACTAATCCCACATGTAAAAATCTATTTTTCACACTGTACTACATACGTTCATCAAGTCCATATACCCTGCATGCATTTTCATATGTCACGCGGGCTATCTCTTCCTTAGTAACTCCCTTTATATCTGCAAGCTTCTCTATAACATACCCTATGTTACTACTGTCGTTTCTTTTGCCCCTGTTAGGCACTGGCGCAAGATACGGGCAGTCTGTTTCTAACACTATCCTGTCAAGCGGTATAACCTCTGCCGCCTCCACCAGCTTTCTTGCATTCTTGAAAGTAAGCACTCCGCCTATTCCAAAGTAAAGTTCATATCATAAAATGTTTTAACTGTTTCCTTTGAATATGAATAACAATGAATTATACCACCTATATCCTGTGCATGTCCATTTTTAATATATCTATCGTGTCAGCACACGCATCTCTTGAATGTATAATGACCGGTTTGTTCACCTCATTTGCAAGTTCAAGCTGCCTTGCAAACCACTTCTTCTGAAGTTCTCTTTCCGGCTCATCATAATAGTAATCAAGTCCGATTTCTCCAATAGCAACAACCTTTTATTATTAAGCGCTTCATTTCTTAACCAGTCTAAGAACTCCTGATTTTTATCAAGTCTCTCATAATCGTCCGGATGGATGCCTACCGCTGCATATATATGCTCATACTTACTGGCAAGCTCTACAGAAGCCCTGCACCCGTCCATACTTGCACCACATTTACAATAGTTCCTATATTACCGGCTAACAGACCTGTTAATAATTCGTCCCTGTCCTTATCAAACGCTTCATCATCATAATGTGCATGTGTATCAAATATCTTCATATATAAAACTCCATATCATATATTCCTGCCAATATAATGTGCTGCTTATCACCAGACTATTCTTCTGTATCTATCTCTATAAGCTCAATCTCTTCTACGCTTGCCGGTGACAGCTTTCTCTTCTTTTCACCTATGCACAGAATAACCATCCATGCCACTGTCAACACAAGTCCCGCTACGCTTACAAGTGCGCCCTGCCACATGTATGGTACTTTAAATGTTATATCGGTAACTCCTGCCTTGACATACGTGAGATTATTCTTTTTCAAGCCACTGTTCTGACTCAAATATATCGTGGTAAGCAAGACTTGTATTCACATTGTCATAATCAGATGTAATCGTTATTCCATTAGTGCTGTGCTCTATATTAAGTTCCACATTTTTCCTGTCAGGAAGCTGTGTGGAGGTAATATCAAGCATATCACTTAGAAGCTTTCAATGGAAGCATCATAAGTCACGCCATAGTAATAAGCAAGATTAAAGCCGCACATAATTATATTGTCATTCTTAACTGTACCATAAAAGTCAAGTGTAAGTCCATTATCAGTTACACTTCCCCATACATTGGTAAGGCCGTTAAGATAAACTGTCTGCCATGTTGTATAGCCCTTTGGAAAAGGTCGGGATAAAGTATTCCTATCTTTGTATCCATATCAGGAAAACCATTGTTAAATACAATATCGCTGCAGGTCACTCCTAAGAATTCCTGACTCTGTGTCTTTTTATTCTGTGGAATTCCATCCGCATATATGACAACCTTTACGCCTGACTCACTAAGCTTAACTATAAGGCTTTCTGCCGCATCCTTGTCATCGTATGTAAAACCTGCAAGAATAACCTCTTTATACTTTGAAAGCTGTTCATAGGTGTAGTCGTTAAGATTATCAGAGTCCGTTTCCTCTACTGCCGGGAATGACTGTGATATAAGCGGTGTTCCGCTTCCTATGCCTATAGCCTCATAACTGCTCACAGTTCCCCAGTTGTCATAAGTATCCATATGGTACAGCCTGTATGCTGCATTGGCACCTGCAACCTCATAGCCCGATGCCTTGGCTGCCACGTCCATATCATACACTGAAGAACCATATTTTGCTATGACTGAAAGCTTAACTAACACTGTATCACTTCCAAGCTCACGGCTTCTGTCAAATACATAATAATAGCTGCCATCTGACAAAGCCCTGTTAAGCCTTACTATATTAGTTGATGTATTAGCCGCTTCACGTCCTGCACCAAATGCTTATGTTTAGTAAAGAAGCAAAACCAAAATACAAGCATAGACAGTAGCCTACCACTATTCCGCAGCCTAAAAGAACTTGCAAAATATGCTATAATTTTCAAAACAGCCGCACATTTGATGTGGCTAAACCGTTATACATAATGAAAGGAGGTCTTGAACGCTATGGATTTGGAAGAACAATATGACAAAATATACCGCTACTGTTATTTCAAAGTCCGCCATTGTCAAACGGCAGAGGATATAACGCAGGAAACATTTCTGCGATTTTTCAATAAGCAGTTAAGCCTTAACAGCGACAAAGAACTTCCTTATCTCTACGATTGCCCGTAATTTATGTATTGAAGAATACCGAAAAGGAAGCAAAGAAAAATCATGTGAGATAAACGAGGAATTGAGCTATGACCCAACACAGGAGTGGATAGACAGCATTGCAATAAAACCTCATTTACAAACTTCCGCAGGACGAACAGGAATTGTTGCTGCTTCGATATGCAAATGATGTTCCCATAGCTTCGATATGCAAGATTACAGGACTTTCCGTTTTGCCATATACCGAAAAACCGCAAGGATATTAAAATATCTCAAAACGGAGTTACAGAAAGGAGGCTTTTCAGATGAATAGAGAACTAAAAACAGATTGCTAAAGCGTTTGACGCACCTACGCCGGGTCGCAAGGTTCAGTTTATCCATTCGCTGCCCCGCCCGCATATCAGTACCAAAACATTTATATGCAGCCAAATTCCCTTTATCAAGAAAAGCGTATGGCTAATGTCTATATTGATACTTTTGCCCGTAGCATGGGCGGCTTCTTTGCAAGTGAAAATACGGTATGGATTGTATCTGCATTTACCCCTTTTCTTGCATTGCTGCTTATTGCAGAAAGCACAAAATCTGCCATATACGGAATGAATGAGTTAGAAATGTCTGCCCGGTTTTCCTTAAAGAGTGTTGTTTTGGCAAGGTTGATTATTTTAGGTGTTTTCAACTTTGGGATTTTTGTATCATAATTCCGGTCTGCCATGTTGCAAATAGTATTTCCCTTGTGCAAACAGGAGTATATTTGTTTGTACCTTATTTGCTGACAACAAGTATCAGCCTATATCTTGTGCGACGTTTCCGTAATAAAGAAGTCATTTATGGGTGCATGGCGGTAGCTGTTTTGTAAGCGGGTAAATATGACGCTTCGCTATATGGCAGACTTTTTATTCCAGACAAATTACTTGGTATGGTGGATAGTAGCAGCTTTATTCCTGTTTGGAATTACTGCAAAAGAATTTTACCATACATTCAAAAACGGAGGATTTATATGGAACTTTGCATTGACAGACTGACAAAACAATATGAAAACAAAATAGCCGTTGACAGGGTAAGCTTGCAACTGACAAACGGTGTCTATGGTCTGCTTGGGGCAAACGGCGCAGGAAAACTACTTTTATGCGTATGCTTTGCGGTATTTTGAAACCCACAAGCGGTACGGTTACTTTTGACGGAATGGACGTATCTTCCGAGGAATACCGGGCGGAATTGGGATATCTTCCGCAGGACTTCGGTTATTACCCGGATTTTAACGGCATGGATTTTCTCTTATATATGGCTTCATTAAAAGGACTGACAAAGACAGAAGCAAAACGAAAATCAAAAACTTCTGGAATTGGTGAGCCTTTCCGACGTAGCCAAAAGAAAATTGCGACCTATTCCGGCGGCATGAAGCAAAGGCTTGGTATTGCACAGGCACTTTTGAATGACCCAAAGATTATTATTTTAGACGAGCCTACCGCTGGGCTTGACCCGAAAGAACGTGTGCGCTTCCGTAATCTGATTAAAGAATTGGGTACGGAAAGCATTGTTTTACTGTCTACCCATATCGTATCAGATATTGAGCATATCGCAGATACGGTGCTTATGATGAAAGCAGGACAGATTGTATTTAATGGCTCTGCTGATGAAATCGACGACTTGGAGAAATTTTATCTTGATGAATTTGAGGAGGAGTGATTATGCTTACGCTATATAAGTTTGAACTGCGAAAGATTATCAGCAGAAAAATTGTCTGGATCACAGGCTGCGTGATGCTTGTGGGACTTCTCATTTGGGGCGTAGCAAGTGCTGTTCTGCCGCAGAGCAGAGAATATTCCGACAGTTCCCTAAATGGATATGAAGCAAACCGGGCAGAGCGTGAAGCTGCGGAACTGATCTCCGGCAGAGCCATAGACCAAATCTGATTGATGAAATGCGCCCTGCGTATGAGAATTTTATTTTAATGGAAATTACAGAGAAGCACTCCCGTATTTAGATGTATATAATCTCATAGGCAGAACATTGGGGACACAGGCAAGTGCAGAAATATTAGAATGTGATAGCGAAGCATTTTATGAAAAATTAAATGCACAGTTAGAAGCAAATACCCGGCAGGGCTGACCGAAAGCATTTCATTTGACGAGCCGATTGTTTATCATGGATATTTTGACGGTTGGCGGCAAATTGCAGATATGATGAAATTGATTACCTGTATGGAAATCATGTTTATTGCAATCTGTCTTTCAACGGTATTTACCGTGGAGCATACCCGAAAACAGACCAGGTAATCCTTTGTACCCGCCTTGGGAAGAAGAAATTATATGCAGCGAAAACCCTTGCGGGCTTGACGGTTGGTATAGGCTTTACGCTGCTTCTCTCTCTGCTCATGTTCGGAATAATTGCTTTTATATGGATTTGACGGATATGATACGATACTGCAATTTGTTCTGTTGCGCCCGTTTAATCTTACCGTGGGACAGGCAGCTTTGATTTTAGTTGGATTGTCCTTTGCCGGAGCTGCATTGATTAGCATATTTACCATGATGTTATCAGAGGTAACGAAAAATAGCATTGCTACCATTGGAATTATAACGGGTGTTCTCCTTGTTACAATGTTCATTATGGAAATGCCCGCAAACCTCAAACTGCTTTCTGAAATTTGGTATCTGCTTCCGAGTAATCTTGTTTCGCTTAACGGGGCATTTCGTTATTCTATGTTTCATGTGGGCGGCAGTCCTTTAGCAGCTTATCAGTATGCGCCGATTGTATATTTGGTGTTGGCTGTCATTTTCGCTTTGATTGGAAAACTGACATACAATCGCTATCAGATTAACGGTAGATAAATGTAACTCCGTAACGGGTAGCGCAACCAGGCGAAGCAGTCAACGGCAAACTTAACGGGCATAAATGCCCGCCGTTGACAGCCCGCCCGTCTTTGCAGGAGGGTAATCAGGGGCGACAGCAAGGAGTGCTGCCGCCCCTATGATTATAATACAGCCCGTCAACCATGCACAGCCCATTGTGGAGGAAAGGGGATTTTCCATGACCTGTACAGAAGAATATCGGGAACATATCGAGTACACTTTCCATGCCTTTTGCGTTGTCGTTATCCGCAACGCCAAGTACACCGCCTTGCGGGATTGGAGCCGGAAATACAAAAGAGAAATATCCCTTGAATACCTCACAGACGAAAAGCACTACCCTTTAGGCACGACAGATGAATATTTCCAAGCCCCGGAGCCGGACGAGGAATACATACTTACCCTTTGCGGCGATACAGTTATCTTAAACAACGGGCTGCTGGTACAAGCCCTCTCCCGTCTACCGGTTGAGGAACAGGAAATGCTTTACCTGTCCTTTTACCACCGTCTTTCACAGGAGAAAATCGGGAAACGGTACGGGCGCAGCCGCAGCACAGCGGGCTACCATATCCGAAAAGCCCTACGGCGGCTTTATGAGGAAATGGAGGAATGACGCATGAGGAATAGCAGACTTCTCCCCTATGAAACAATCGTCCAAGCCGCCAGCGGGGAGCCGGAGGTCAATACCATTTTGCAGCATTACCGGCGGCACATATATTTCTCCGCTTTCGTAAACGGGCAGTTTAACCCGGACGCAGAGGACTACATCACACAAACGCTGCTTGCCGCAATCTTCAAATTCCGTTTTAGAGAATGACGGCACAGCCCACAACTGAATACCCCACCGTCACCGGCGGCAGCGAAAGCAGTAAGTCTGAAAAGATTTGCTGCTTTTTCTTTGTCCGTTTGGCAAAATCGCAATCCGTCCGTAGTAGGTAGGTGAAGCCGGAAATAAAAATTTTCTGCGGCGGTAGCCAAATCTGCATTTCCTGTATTTCTAAGGTAAAGGAAAATTTGAGAAATTCCCGGCAAGCGGGTAGCTGGCGGCCTTTCAAATGTATCTTTAGCGGAAAGAAAGAACTGCGGGTAAAACTCGCTCCACGCCGTAAGATTTTGCAGAAATCCAGCCAAAACGGGCGGCGGCTATACGAGTAGTAAGTGCAAGGGGAAATCTGCGGCTTACTTAGAGCAAGATTCTACCGCAGTACCAAAATTCGCTTATCGCTCATTTTGCCCCTGCGGGAATCTTGTTGGGGAGTGCCTTCCCCAAACCCTGCTTATGCGGCTTGCGCCGCTTAAAAATCCCTCAAAATATTTTTTCGGATTTTTAAAAACAGTTCCGCTTCACACCCCGTTTTTCTCCTATTAGTGAGAGGACACCATACACAGAAAGGAGGTCTGCCGACCATGAAACGATACAACACGCCGCACCGCAGCCGGGTAGTCAAAACACGCATGACCGAGGAAGAATACGCCGAGTTTGCCCAGCGGCTTTCTGCTTACCACATGAGCCAAGCCGAGTTTATCCGGCAAGCCATAACCGGGGCAGCCATACGCCCCATCATAACCGTTTTCCCCCGTCAATGACGAGCTGCTTGCTGCTGTCGGGAAGCTGACCGCCGAATACGGCAGGATCGGCGGCAACTTAAACCAGATAGCCCGGACGCTGAACGAGTGGCACAGCCCCTACCCGCAGCTTGCCGGGGAGGTACGGGCGGCGGTTTCCGACCTTGCTGCCCTAAAGTTTGAAGTCTTGCAGAAAGTGGGTGACGCTGTTGGCAACATTCAAACATATCAGCTCTAAAAATGCCGACTATGGCGCGGCGGAAGCCTACCTCACATTTGAGCATGACGAGTTTACCATGAAGCCCACCCTTGATGAAAACGGGCGGCTGATACCGAGAGAGGATTACCGCATTTCTTCCCTCAACTGCGGGGGCGATGATTTCGCCGTTGCCTGTATGCGAGCCAATCTCCGCTATGAGAAAAACCAAAAACGGGAAGATGTGAAAAGCCACCACTATATCATCAGCTTTGACCCACGGGACGGGACAGACAACGGCTTGACCGTAGACCGGGCGCAGGAGCTGGGCGAGCAGTTCTGCAAGGAGCATTTTCCCGGACACCAAGCCCTAATCTGCACCCACCCGGACGGGCATAACCACAGCGGGAATATCCATGTGCATATCGTCATCAACTCCCTGCGGATTTATGAAGTCCCGCTTCTGCCCTACATGGACAGACCAGCCGACACGCTGGAGGGCTGCAAGCACCGCTGCACCAACGCCGCTATGGAATATTTCAAGAGCGAAGTCATGGAAATGTGCCACCGGGAGGGGCTTTACCAAATCGACCTCCTAAGCGGCAGCAAGGAACGGATAACGGAACGGGAATTCTGGGCGGCAAAGAAAGGGCAGCTTGCCCTTGATAAAGAGAACGCCGCCAGAGAAGCCGCCGGACAGCCGACCAAGCCCACCAAGTTTGAAACGGACAAGGCGAAGCTGCGCCGGACGATACGGCAGGCACTTTCCCAAGCTACCAGCTTTGACGAGTTTTCTTCCCTTTTGCTGCGTGAGGGTGTGACTGTCAAGGAGAGCCGGGGGCGGCTTTCCTACCTCACGCCGGACAGGACAAAGCCTATCACAGCCCGAAAGCTGGGGGACGATTTTGACAAGGCTACTGTCCTTGCCCTGCTTACACAGAACGCCCGCAGAGCTGCCGAACAGACCAAAGCCATACCCGAATACCCTGCCGCAGTTAAAAAGCCGTCACAAGGGGAAAAAACCACAAAAACCACCCCGGCAGACAACACCTTGCAGCGCATGGTTGACCGGGAAGCCAAGCGAGCCGAGGGCAAGGGCGTGGGCTATGACCGCTGGGCGGCAAAGCACAACCTAAAGCAAATGGCAGCTACCGTTACCGCCTACCAGCAGTACGGCTTTTCCTCCCCGGAGAACTGGACGAAGCCTGTTCTGCCGCCTATGCCGCCATGCAGGAAAGCCTTGCGTGGTTGAAGCAGGTGGAAAAGACGCTGAACGGGAAAAAGGAGCTGCAACGGCAGGTGCTTGCCTATTCCAAGACCCGCCCTGTCCGGGACGGGCTGAAACAGCAGAAAAACGCCAAAGCAAAAGCAGCCTACCGACAGAAGCATGAAAGTGACTTTATCATAGCAGACGCAGCCGCCCGTTATTTTAGGGAGAACGGCATTTCCAAGCTGCCAAGCTATAAATCCCTGCAAGCAGAGATTGAAAGCCTTATCAAAGAGAAAAACAGCGGCTACAACGATTACCGGGCAAAACGGGAGGAGTACCGCCGCTTGCAGACTGTCAAGGGCAATATCGACCAGATTTTACGCCGGAGCGAGCCGCAGCGCAGAAAGGAGCAGAGCCATGAACGGTAATATCCCCCGCATGGACTACCGCCAGTACCGGGCAGCCCGCCGCCTTGTGCATGAGTGCTGCAACTATGACAGCGGGAACTGCCTGCTGTTGGAGGACGGCGAGCCTTGCGTGTGTGTGTACAGAGTATCAGCTATTCGCTGCTCTGCCGCTGGTTTACCGCCGCTGTCCTGCCCCTTGATGAAGCACTGGAAGCCGCCCTCTTGCGCCGGGGAAGCCGGAAACGCTGCGCTGTCTGCGGGGCGTTCTTCTTCCCAAAATCCAACCGGGGGAAATACTGCCCGGACTGCGCCGGACGCATGAAGCGGATAAACGCCGCCAAACGGAAGCGGAAACAAAGGGAGAAATGTCACGCTTTAGGGCATTTCAAACCCGCATAAATCAAGGCTTTTTTGGAGGGTGTCAAAGGGTGCGTGATACATTTATCCTTTTCCCTTAAAAACGCCCCCTAAAAGCGTAACAGAACCCACAGACAGACACCACAAGGAGGTGAACCCTATCGCTGATTATATGACCGCAGGAACGGAGCTGCCCGCTTACCTGCCTTACCCCCGTTTCCTGCTGGAAACAGACCTATCCCACACCGCAAGAGAGTTATATGCGCTGCTGTTAGACCGTTCCACCCTTTCGCAGAAGAACGGCTGGCAGGACAGCGAGGGACGGACATACATTGTCTACCCCATAGCAGAGATAGCGGAAATGCTGGATAAAGGCTGCACCACCATAAAGGGCGCACTGAACGAACTGGACGCTGCCGGGCTGCTGGAACGCAGACGGACGGGCTTTTCTGCCGCCAACCGTCTGTATGTGAAAGTGCCGCCTATCCCAGTGGTACAGTTTTCCGACCAACTGACGGACGGAAAACCGCCCCTCATAAGGGCGGGAAACCGACCAACTGACAGCCGGAAAACTGACCTTATGACGGTCGGAAAACCGTCCCCTAACCAAACTAATATAAACAACCTAATAGAGAGCCAAACAAAAGGAGCGAGTGAGGGGCAGCCCCCCGCCGCTTATGGCAGATATAAAAATGTATTTCTTTCTGACACAGAACTTTTGGAGCTGGAACAGGACTTCCCCGGCAAGTGGGAGTATTACCTTGACCGCCTTTCCTGCCACATCGCTTCCACCGGGAAGCAGTACCAGAGCCATGCAGCCACCATTTACAAGTGGGCGCAGGAGGACGCTGCCAAAGAGAAGCCAAAGAAAGGCATACCGGACTATTCATTCAAGGAGGGAGAAAGCCTATGACCGATACAATCCACAACACCATACTGCCTATGACCGACACCACAGCCGAGCCGGAGGATTACACCGGGGAGGACGGGCTTTTATACTGCGGCAAATGCCGGAAACCCAAAGAAGCCTATTTCCCGGAGGGCAAGACCTTTTTCGGGCGTGACCGCCACCCGTCAGAGTGCGACTGCCAGCGGGCAGCCCGTAAGGAACGGGAAGCCGCCGAGAAGCGGCGCAGCCACCTTGAAACGGTGGAACGGCTGAAACGGCAGGGCTTTACAGACAAGACCATGCAGGACTGGACATTTGCCAACGATAACGGCAGCTGCCCGCAGATGAAGAACGCCGCCGGATATGTGGCACGCTGGGAACAGATAAAGGACGGGAACTACGGGCTGCTCTTGTGGGGCAGGGTAGGCACTGGGAAAAGCTATTTTGCCGGGTGTATCGCAAACGCCCTCATGGAGCAGGAAATCCCCGTGTGCATGACAAACTTTGCAGCAATATTAAACGACCTTGCCGCCAGCTTTGCGGGCAGGAACGAATATATTTCCCGCCTTTGCAGCTTCCCCCTGCTCATCATTGACGATTTTGGAATGGAGCGTGGCACAGAATACGGTCTGGAACAGGTCTACAATGTGATTGACAGCCGCTACCGGAGCAGGAAGCCGCTGATTGTGACGACCAACCTCACGCTGGAGGAATTGCAGCACCCGGAGGACACCGCCCACGCCCGGATTTATGACCGTCTGATTGAAATGTGTTCCCCTCTCTGCTTTACCGGGGAGAATTTGAGGAAAGCCGCCGCACAGGGAAAAATGGAACAGCTGAAACGGCTGCTTGCCGGAAAGGAGATTTGCCTATGACCGACACCCAGAGAAACAAACGCCCTGCCCGCCGCCCGGACTGCGTGACCGAAACGAGGATAGGCAACACAATCCTTGTGGTATCTGGCTTTTTCAAGGAGGGGGCGACTGACACCGCCGCTGACAAGATGATGAAAGTGCTGGAAGCAGAAGCCGCCGCCGGATATTTGACCTGTGATAAGCCTGATTGAAAAACCGTCATTTTTACCGACCGTAAAGAAGCAGATTTGACGCTTTTGCCGCTATACAGACAGCCGCCCCATGTGGTACAATCAAGGTACGGAATAGTGGGGCTGGCTGTCGGAAACGGAGGCATTTATGTTAAGACAGACCACCCAGCAACTCATTACCGCCCTTTACCCAAGACTTTCCCATGAGGACGAGCTGCAAGGCGAGAGCAATTCCATTTCCAATCAGAAGCGTATCCTTGAAACCTATGCGAAGCAGAACGGCTTTTCCAATCTGCGCTGGTACACGGACGACGGTTATTCTGGTGCGAACTTTCAAAGACCCGGTTTTCAAGCCATGCTTGCGGACATTGAAGCCGGAAAAGTCGGGACAGTTATCGTCAAGGATATGTCGAGGTTAGGGCGAAACTACCTGCAAGTGGGAATGTACACGGAAATGATTTTCCCACAGAAAGGTGTCCGCTTCATCGCTATCAATGACGGAGTGGACAGCGCACAGGGGCGACAATGACTTTGCCCCGCTGCGGAATATCTTTAACGAATGGCTGGTGAGAGATACGAGCAAGAAAATCAAAGCAGTAAAACGCTCAAAAGGCATGAACGGCAAGCCCATCACAAGCAAGCCTGTGTATGGCTACCTCATGGACGAGGACGAAAACTTTATTATTGACGAGGAAGCCGCCCCGGTGGTACGGCAGATATACAACCTCTGCCTTGCCGGGAACGGTCCGACTAAGATAGCCCGTATGCTCACAGAGCAGCAAATCCCCACGCCGGGGACGCTGGAATACCGTAGGACGGGCAGCACCCGCCGCTACCACCCCGGCTATGAGTGCAAGTGGGCGACCAATACCGTTGTGCATATCCTTGAAAACCGGGAATACACAGGCTGTCTGGTAAACTTTAAGACCGAGAAGCCGTCCTACAAGCTGAAACACAGCATAGAAAATCCCCCGGAAAAGCAGGTGATTTTCGAGAACCACCACGAGCCTATCATTGACCGGGAAACGTGGGAACGGGTGCAGGAGCTTCGCAAACAGCGCAAACGCCCAAACCGCTATGACGAAGTGGGTTTGTTCTCCGGCATACTGTTCTGTGCGGACTGCGGCAGCGTGATGTATCAGCAGCGATACCAGACGGACAAGCGCAAGCAGGACTGTTATATCTGCGGCAACTACAAGAAACGCACCCATGACTGTACGGCGCACTTTATCCGCACCGACCTCTTGACCGCTGGTGTACTCTCCAATCTGCGGAAAGTGACCAGCTATGCGGCAAAGCATGAAGCCCGGTTTATGAAACTCTTGATTGAGCAGAACGAGGACGGGGGCAAACGCAGGAACGCCGCCAAGAAAAAGGAACTGGAAGCCGCCGAGAAACGCATAGCCGAGTTATCCGCTATCTTCAAGCGGCTGTATGAGGACAGCGTGACCGGGCGCATATCAGACGAGCGTTTCACAGAACTGTCGGCAGACTATGAAGCAGAGCAGAAAGAACTGAAAGAACGTGCCGCCAGACTGCGGGAAGAACTTTCCAAAGCGCAGGAAGCCACCGTGAACGCAGAAAAGTTTATGAATGTTGTCCGGCGGCATACCAGCTTTGAAGAACTTACCCCTACTCTGCTGCGGGAGTTTGTAGAGAAAATCGTTGTGCATGAAAGCGTTGCCCTTGACGGGAAACGCCGGGGCAAGTTACGCAGACAGGAAATCGAAATCTATTATTCTTTTGTCGGCAAGGTAGAACTGCCCGACACCTAACCGCCCGACCTATCCGACATACCTCATGTGCCGGATAGGAACGGCAAAATTTTTTACACTTCTATTACTTCTTTATCACACATAAGCAAACACTGCCGGTACAGACTCATTCCAGTCAGATACCAGAAATGCACCTGTTGAGCCAAGACTGCTGTCATCCAATAAAGTAAGTCTTTGCTTTGTAAGTGACTGTGCCTGAGCTATCAGTGTTGAATTCTGCTGTTCATCAAGTCTGTCCCACGCACTGTCATTATTATTATAGTCGATAGTTATTCCGTTCTTTGATACGCTGATATTATTGCCATCACCTGTTATAAGCGGAAGCGATGGAACGATATCGGCAATAAGTATAACGCAGAACAACACCACAAGCGGTTTCTTTAAAGTATCCCACTTAAGAAAGCTGTAAAGTATCATACACAGTGCTATTGATATAAATCTTAACATCCACAGATACTGGCTTCCCGGAAGTATCTTAAGCACCGGATACATAGCCGTTGTTGTGCATATGAGTGTTATTATGGCTGCAATAAAGCCTGCCCTTGACTTCTTATATCCGAAAACATTCCGCTTACTGCAAGCAGTGCTGCAGCAAGACCGAAGTAAAATGTGAATTATTAGTTGTCACTCTGTCTAGTGGATTAATTGTAACCCAAAGGCTTTGGAAAAGTTTGCCATATTTTCAGAATTATCAAGCGAAGTAATACCACCATTAAGTGATGCGACCATCCATACGCCGATTAACATAAAGCTTAGCAGTAAAGCGACAATTATATCTCCCACAGCTCTTTTGAATAGCCCTGTAACATATGTATAATACAGTATACAATCACCGCAAGCGCAGCCATTCCTGCATAGCCAAGATGGCACAGCGCTATAAGCACAAAGCTTATTATAATGAAAGGCATCCTTACTGCCCTTCTGTCTTTAAGATATTCTGACACCTCATATATAAATACTGGCAGAAATATCATACTTAGCGACCTTGCAAGATTACCTTCAACGAATAATGCAAGCAGGTTATTTGGCATAAAGAACCAGATTATACCTATAAATGCACCAAGTACCGGCCTTTTCATTCTTATGCCTATACACAGCCAGCTTACTGCACCAAGCATACATATAAGTCCGACAAATATGAGATATCCTATAAGCATATCCCTCCGGCAAGCATTTCACAGAATGCCATAACATATGCGCAGAGTGGTGCCCAGTATCTCATAAGCTCTACTCCGTTGTACCACATATAATCATATAATGGATACCAGTTACCTGCCTTTATGGAATTGTATACATAATCGCCCCTGTATATATGATACATAGTATCTGAGCCTGACGGATATACTCCGTTCTTGCTTACAAGCTTTATAACCATAACGGACATAAATACTGCCAGCGCTATATATATAAGTCCGCCGATTACTGCCGCTGTGTAATATAAAACACGATTTTTCCTTGTTTATTCATTGACCCTGCCTCTTATATACTGATTATTCTTTATCCGTATCCACTATCCCATTAAGCACTGCATCTATAACGTCAGACATTATCTTATTTTCTGTTTCCTCGTTATTGCCCGCATTTTCTTCCTGTTCTTCCATATTGATTATGTAGCTTCTTGTTGGTGTTTCACTCGCTTCAACAGATGTCAGTATTCCACCGATATTATGTATTATGCGGTAGAATTCTTCTGCAAAATAGTCTGTTACATTTTCAAGTGTAGGAAGTATTGCATTAAATGGGTCTTCTTCATTTAAGACTTTATTCTGGTACTTATCAAGGAAGTCTGTTATTCCTTTTCAAATATATTGAACTCCACAAATGAGCTTCTTCCAAACTTTATATCAAGCGCAAACTCCCAAGTATGCGGATGTGTTTCACCCTTGTTTCCATTGATAATAATATAATGTCGCATATTAAGATAAAACTTTATTCTGTACTCTCTGTATAACTTAACTGCCATATACTCTCCATTCTTACAGATATTTTTCTTCCAGCATTTTCATATCTGTACTATTGTCTATAAGCATTACTCTCTGAACCTTGACATCCTTATCCTCAAGCACGCCAAGATTATACTTCAACTGTGCTTCACTCACATTTACTGCCAGCAGAATAATGTCACTATCTCCATATTCAAAACGAATGACATCCCTGTCCAGCACATAAACTGCCCTTCCAAGAAACTTGTTTCTGCTCTCCTTGTTTTCACATTCAACACGTGCAAATGTAACCGGCATTATGTTTCTTTCTATAAGTTTTTCATAAATGGCACTATAGCCTTCTGTCGCCATACATTGTTATGTGTATCGTGAAGGTCTTTATCCATAAGCTTCTCATTAACCTTTGATAAGCTCATACTAAGGCTTCTTATGTCAGCTTCCTTTTCATCAAGTTTAAATGATAACTGTCTTATTCTTAACGCATATATAGATGCTACAAGAACAAGTGCTAACAGTATTACAACTACGAATGTTTCCATCTGAACCTTTATCTCAAGGTATGTATTATTATCAAGCAGTACACTCTTTTCTGTCATAAGGCACAGTCTGTAATCCTGACCTGCGTACTTAAACATAACTCCCGATACAAGATAGGTTTTGTTATCAAGGCTTATAACGCTGTGCTCTACTTTATTAAGCACGAGCCCATTCATAAAATCTGCTGCCTGTCTTGCATTATAATATGTATCTGCTGACACACCCTTATATCTGTTGGTTTCCAATACATCCTTAACGAATAACATCGACTGGTTCTTAGAAAATGCCCAGTATTTATTAGATGAGGAGTCCATTGTCTTTAATATGTCGTTAATAATCTCCTCATCATCTCTGTTATCTTTTAAGTTAATCTGGTCTAAAACAAGCTGTACATATGCATCCTGCTGAGTTGCGCACACCTCAATTATTCCTTTTCGTATCTGCCTATCAGGATATATGTAATCAGACCGCCTAATGCCGCCGCAGCTACCACGCATATTGTGGTTATTATAAGAATAGGATGTCTTTTCATTCCTGCCTTTTATTATTGCCAGACTTTTGTTCTTCCATAGTTACTCCGTTTCCGTACAATGATATTTATGTTTTTAGAAATGTACCTCATAAAATTTTATATATCTGAGTTAATGACAAAAGTAACCTATTTCAGTACATCTTCTATATCTGCCCATTTATAGTTTTCTCATCATAACTACAATATTCCCAGTAGTCCCGCAATAGATTATTTTCTGTCATTCACATCAGCACTTACATTTACTTTATGTCTGATTTTTTCAATAATTCCAGTCACCTTTTCAAATCACTCTTCACTACTCCTGCGAATTCAGCACATTCCTGTGTGAGTGTCTTCGTCTTCCACGAACTGTCTGTCTGTATACTGTTAATTATTCCTGCCATTCTTATAAAGAATACTGCCAGATTAAAGAACGGAAGCAGCAGTACACACCACCAATGGCTTATATAGTAGGACCGCACCTCTTTATTAATCTTTAAATAGTGTGATGCTGTTATGAAATACATATATCCCACAAGAATATAAAGTGCAAATATAATTCCCGTTGAAAGTATGATAACTTTTCCTGAATATCCGACAACCATAAGGCATATCAGCGCCAGATACCATATCATTCTTGGAAATGCAAATGTGTGGTCGTAAAGCAGTGTCTTAACACTTACATCCGAAATAAAGTTCTTTAACTTGAAGTCTTTATCCATAAACATTTTGGCAACCTCAAGACTTCCCTCTGCCATCTCTGTCTTTGTGTATACAGCTTATTGACATCCTCTATCGGGTCAACAAAGAATAATGCATCCTCACATACCTCAACACGTTCATCCTGTCTGTAACGCATCTGGAAAGTTATGTGCGTATCTTCACATATAGTATCCGTGTTGTACATCCACGACTTTAACACGGCTGACTTTCTGAATGCCGAAAATGCGCCTGACAGTGTATACACTGAATTAAGCTCTGAAGCGTAACTTCTTCCTGCAAAGAAATGCCTGCGCATACTCCATAAATTCAAGATTACGCAGGAGCCTTGGAAAGAAACCTTTATACTTTTATCTGCTCCGAAACTGTAAGAATAGCACCTGTCATACAGTTAAGGTCTGTGTCCGTCTCAAATCTTGTAATCATATTTATAAGAGCATTCTTCTCAAGAAGTCCGTCACTGTCAAGATTGATTATGTACTTTCCCTCACTGTTATACAGCGCAAGATTAAGCGCACGCGACTTTCCCTGCTCTGCATTCATCCACTGCATATGAAGTTCAGGAAACTTTCTCTGACACTCTGCATACACGTCAAAGCTGTTATCCTGTCCCTTATTATTAACAAGAAACACTCTTATCCTGTCGTTCGGATATGAACTTTTATGTATGGACTCTATGCACTGGTACAGCGTATCCTGCGAATTATACACCGGAATAATCAGCGATATATCAGGATATACTGTCAGCTCTTTTTTCTTTTTGTATCTCGCCCCTCTTCTTATGAGCAGGAACACACTTCCTAACGCTGGAACTATTTCCATTATAAATGGAATGATAATCCAGCCACCCCAGAAAAGAAAGGAATTAAGAATTGACTTTATCACTGCCATATGCGAAATTCCCCACTTTCATTTTAATAATCTGCGGCTTTGTAAACACATAGAAATACAGCCATACACTTAAAGCATAGAAGAATATCCTTCCTATAAATGTATGAACAACATAATACGCTCCCATACCAAAGAAATGTACAGAAAGACATATAAGTACTATTCTTAATGCGTTACACACCATAATGTAACAGAAGCCACCTATACCGACCATTATTTTCTCGCTGATATTATATACATTAAAGAATGCCAGCAGCGAAAGAAATGCCATAATCTCGATTATTCCCGAACATTCAAAATCGATAAGAAGTGTAATTGATGAAACTCCTGTATGTATGAATATAATTCCATACTTAAAATACGCCGTAAATGTACCTGTAATATTGCCAACAACTCCTGCAAGCGCCACACATCTTGCAAGTGGCATAGTAAGAACTGGCTGGATAGTCATCATCATTATTCCGAAAAGTCCAAGACTTCCTATAAGAAACTCCCACGCATGAAGCTTTGCCCTGTGCGTAACGGAAATTATATATAACCATAATGCTATGACTACCACTGCCACTATAGGACTAACTCTCATCGTTAAGACACCTGCCTGTCACTTTTTTTCTGGCGTACCAGCACACCTGCTGTCACACCAACACATAATATAAGTCCAAGCCATGCACCAGAAGATGCACCCGCTGTTGTTATCCACTGCTGTCCGAGTCTTCCAAACTGAGCATCTATGCGCTTGAAATCACTTGCATCACAGTTAAGCTTTTCTGCTACCTTCTCAAGGTTAAGATAGAATTCACACTCATCTTTTCCGTCTTTTATAGTAACTATCATCTTGCCGTACCATTTGTCCATATCATTGGCATCATATATGCTTGGCGAATTATGCCATGCATCGGTTGAAAACAGATAGAACTCATATGTTCCGTCTGCCATTCCACCCTTTGGTGTATTCCAGTTGATAGAACCATCCTCTGCCACCGTCTCCATTCTTGGATAGAACACCTGACTCAATTATTATTAAAAGTATCGTAACGGCATTCATAAATTCGCCGCCGGCTTCAGCCAGATGTTCCGGCATCGTTGTCACAACATGTCCATAAAGTGTACTTCCCACAGTAGAGCGCACCCTTTGCATCTGTTCTGTCCTGCTGTGTACCTGCTGTCGCATACTCTATAGTTGTGTGCGGATAGTTATTCCAGTCACCATAAAGCCCATCATAAGCTATATCTATATTGGTATCCTTTCCTGTTGAACCGTCAAGATTGTATACATCTGTTACAAATGGGTCTGTCAGGTATAATCCAAACGACAGTGTATTGTTGTATGCTGGGATCAGCCTTTGGAATAGCTATTTCCCACTGCTTTCCAACATGTATACATTCTGCATTCTCTACACCGCTTATTCCGCCATCCTGTGTAAGCTGGAATACAAGCTCATTGCCAAGGTCTGTTTTATGGAATATCTTCCGTTAGAATGTGAACCCGCACCGAAAGCACTTCCTGCGTTGCCATCTTTTATGTATATGTATACATAGTCGCCATCAAACACCATCGCTGTCTTTTCTATGCAGTACTTATGCTCTTCATTAGGACAGCCTGCATCATACTTTGTGACCGCATCCCAGTCTTTGAAGCTTCCGTCTATAGTTATTCCATTGTATACAGGGTCTGGTTCTTCCTCCCCGGTGTCAACCCCTCAAGAACTTCGATATCCGATAATGCTACTGATGTTCCTGCAAATGTTATCGTAAAATCAGAGCTTGCAAAAATCCATAGGAATAGAGGCTTCTATCATATATGGTCCTGCTGTGTTGCCGTGTGCCTCATTGACAGTTGCTGCACTTGCATTTGCTATGTCACCATAATTGCCATCCTTTGCAACCGCCATATTCTCCCATGCTACAAACTTTATTATGTTATTTTTCTGTCCCTGTGTACCATCAGCGTAATTTATCTTAAATAACACATCATCACTGCCACCTGCATAATTATAATCCCACTCTGTCGATGTCATTCCTTCATAATACAGGTACAGTGCTGAATAATCAGAAGCTATAGCTGCCTTCCACGAAGACACCTTATCCGATGCTGACTTTCTCTCCTTTATATTCTTCCAGTCTGTGGCATCTGCATCAACTACAATATCTGTACCACTTACCTTTGCATTATTTTTCAAGATCTCTGTATTTATGCTGTTAAGAACGCCTGTCATAATGTTAGTATCTGATAGGATATTCATTCCTGCAAGAATACTTGTGCTGTTTTGAAGATTTGTTCCTGCACGAAGATTAGCGCTGGTCTGAATATTTGTTTCCGCAAAAATATTAGCACTGGTCTGAATATTTGTTCCTGCCATGGCTGTAACTGGCATACAGGCTATTATCGCCGCCATTCCTGCCGCAATTACCATTTTTTGTAGTTATGCCTCATAAATGACCACTCCTTTTATGTAATCAACTGGTATTATTTGTATATATTTAATACATATATTTAACTTTATTTTAATTATACGGACACATTTCGTCAATATCTTATCTGCTATTGTCACATTTTCTTGCAAAATGTCAATAAAGGTGCTATCAATCTGCATTTTGTCTACCACTTTAAGGGAAATTAATGTAAAATATAAAATGGCAGAAAATACACATCATTATCTGTACTTCCTGCCATTTTATATATTAAAATTCAATACTTTAAAATTCTAAAATACGACCTGACCATTTATAACATTCCATGTACCATATTCATTAGAAACTGTTCCTGTATAATTCCAGTCTATTATTCCATTATTTACATAGAACCAGCCATACTCATTATTTGCTAAACCTGTATAGCTCCAGTCAACAACTCCATTATTTACATAGAACCATCCTGATTCATTGTTTGCAAGTCCCGTATAACCCCAGTCAAGCACTCCTTTATTTACATAGAACCAACCTGACTCGTTGTTTGCTAAGCCTGTATAACTCCAGTCAACAACTCCGTTATTTACGTAGAACCATCCATACTCGTTGTTTGCAAGTCCTGTATAACCCCAGTCAAGCACTCCTTTATTTACATAGAACCAACCTGACTCGTTGTTTGCTAAGCCTGTATAACTCCAGTCAACAACTCCGTTATTTACGTAGAACCATCCATACTCGTTGTTTGCAAGTCCTGTATAACCCCAGTCAAGCACTCCTTTATTTACGTAGAACCAACCATACTCATTATTTGCTAAACCTGTATAGCTCCAATCAACAACTCCGTTATTTACGTAAACCATCCATATTCATTACATGCCAAACCTATATATGTCGTATCTATTTCATCATTAAGATAATAGTACCAGTTGCCATCGTCACCTTGGCATAAACCATTCCTAGCACCCTCAACATATTTGATGTATATATGATTCTCCATCAACGTATCTGGCTTTCCATCATATATAATACCGTCGGTTACATCCTTCCACTGGCAATCTGCCATATACATCAACATATACATAATATTCTTTTCTATTAATGTCAGTTCCAAGATTATATGGCATAATATATTCTGATATGCTGTCACATCCCATAAATATCCATTCCATACCATCAATATAATTACTTTCCTCATTAATGTTAGAAAGATTAAAATTATGAATATCAAGTTTCTTTATCAATTCACATCCACTAAACATCTGATTCATATCTGTTACGTTACTTGTATCAAATCCGCTTACATCCAAACTTGTTAATGCGTAACAGCTACGAAACATCATACTCATATCTGTTACATTACTTGTATCAAATCCACTTACATCTATACTAGGCAGTTTCATACAATTAATAAACATTTCTTCCATATTTGTTACCTTAGATGTATCAAAACCACTTACATCTACATAAGTTAATTTATCACACCAGTTAAACATACAACTCATATTGGTGACATTTGATGTATTAAAATGACTCACATCAATACTTGTTAATTCATAACAGTGTTCAAACATTCCACTCATATTAACTACATTTTCAGTATTAAGCCTGTCAAGTCCATTAATTTCTTTAACCTTTTCCATACATGCGAAAAGCATCTCAAGACTTGTATTCTTTTCAAATGATATATCGCCCACTATATCTATTCTATAGATATCGTATTCATGCCATACACTTCCATCATAATAATAATAGTCACTTGCACCAACACCACCGCCGATTGTAAGAACTCCATCACTGCTTACATTCCAGTCACAACTTCCCACTTACCTGTTGCTATTGTATCAGATGCGTTATCATCTGCCATTACCATTGCATAACCACTGTTATCTTCCGCTGCCATTACCTGTGTTGCAGCAACAGATGAACTTCCTGCCAACAGTATTGAAAATGCCATAGCAGCTATTAAAGTCGGTATCATACCATAATTTTTTTCATATAGTTCTCCTTCTTACTCAATCTTTATTAACACTTCTTATTCAGCAAGTATAACTCTCACTCCAAAAATAACAAACTTATATAAAATGAAAAGCCTCTTATATTTACCACTCATTTAGAAAGTATATTAAGTCACAATCAGATATAGTGTAAGCAGTCAGAGCGTCTGCACGGACCCACTACTTTCGCCGTGCATGTTCAAGAAGGCTTCGCTTTCTTTCACTGTCGGGCTGGCGCCTATCGGAGAAAGCAGCAAAGTGCTTTGTGCAAGCAGCACTTTGCTCCGCTTTCCGGCACGGCTTGTAGCTTTCGCATGTTATGTCGTCCGTTTGTCAATAAATTTTCAGCTAAACAACAATTTTATCCGATTTCACTACCCGCAATGATGTCCTTATCAACAGTCATAACAGAAAGGTTGTCCTTATCATCCATAGCCGCAAGTATCATACCCTGTGATTCAACGCCGCATATCTTACGTGGTGCAAGGTTAGTAACCACTGCAACCTTCTTGCCAACCATTTCTTCTGGCTTGTAGTACTGTGATATACCAGATACAATCTGTCTTACCTCATCGCCGACTCTGTGAGCAGAGAAGCTTCTTAGCCTTCTTTACTGGTTCACACTTAAGCACTTCGCCAACCTGGATCTGGATTTTTCAAAATCTTCAAATGTTATTTCAGGCTTCTTTTCAACTACAGGATATTCTACTGCTCCGTTAGCCTTTCTCTGTGCTTCCTGAAGCTTTTCAACCTCTTCCATAACAACATTTATATCAAGTCTTGCAAAGAATTTCCGGCTTGTCAGTAACATTTTCGCCTGACTTTCTTAAACCGAACTTATCAAGGTCATCAAAATCTCTTTCACCCTCTGATGGGTCAGCTGGATAAAGCTGCTTTAATATACTTTCAGTTGTGTTTGGCATAAATGACTTAAGAAGATTAGCACCGATAGTAATACTCTCAACAAGGTTGTAAAGTACCTCTTCAAGTCTTTCCTTCTTAGACTCATCCTTGGCAAGCGCCAAGGCATAGTTTCATCTATATACTTATTGCATCTCTTAAATAAAGAAAATACCTCAGTCATGGCATCTGCAACATGAAGTGTAGACATTTTTCCTGAACCTTATCTCTTGTTGCTGTTACAACAGCCTTAAGGTCAGCATCAAAGTCGAGACTTGCGCCATTTTCATCAACACCGGCACCCTCACTTGTAACACCAGTCTTGTTTACTACTCCACCAAAGTACTTGTTAGACATGGCGATAGTTCTGTTTACAAGATTACCAAGAGTATTAGCAAGGTCTGAGTTCATACGTTCAACTAAAAGCTCCCATGATATAACACCATCATTTTCAAATGGCATTTCGTGAAGAACGAAGTATCTTACGGCATCAACACCAAACATATCTACAAGGTCATCTGCATATATAACATTCCCCTTAGACTTACTCATCTTGCCATCATTCTGTAAAGCCATGGATGACCAAATACCTGCTTAGGAAGTGGTTCGCCAAGTGCCATAAGGAATATTGGCCAGTATATAGTATGAAATCTGATAATATCCTTTCCGATAAGGTGAAGGTCTGCTGGCCAGAACTTCTTGTACTGCTCAGAAGAGTTGCCGTCTGCATCATAACCGATACCGGTAATATAGTTAGTAAGCGCATCAAGCCATACATACACTACATGCTTGTCATCAAAATCAACTGGAATTCCCCACTTGAAAGATGTTCTGGATACACACAGATCCTGAAGTCCCGGCAGCAGGAAGTTGTTCATCATCTCATTTTTACGAGAAACCGGCTGAATAAATTCCGGATGTGTATTGATATGCTCAATAAGTCTGTTGGCATACTTGCTCATCTTAAAGAAATATGCTTCTTCCTTAGCCGGCTTAACTTCACGTCCACAGTCAGGACATTTTCCATCTACAAGCTGAGACTCTGTGAAGAAAGACTCGCATGGTGTACAGTACATTCCTTCGTATGCACCCTTATATATATCTCCTGATCGTAGAGCTTCTTAAAAATCTTCTGCACCTGCTTTTCATGGTAATCGTCTGTTGTTCTTATGAACTTATCATATGATGTATTCATAAGATCCCATATTCTCTTAATTTCAGCAGATGTCTTGTCTACGAATTCCTTAGGTGTTATTCCTGCTTCTTCTGCCTTTAATTCAATCTTCTGACCGTGTTCATCTGTTCCTGTCTGAAAAATACATCATATCCCTCCTGACGTCTGAATCTTGCGATACTGTCCGCAAGCACTATCTCATAAGTATTACCGATATGTGGCTTACCTGATGTATATGCAATAGCCGTTGTCATATAAAATGGACCTTTATTCTGTGGCATATTTATAGCCTCCATTTTCCTTATTTTCTCTAAGTTAATCCTGCTTATCTATACAGGTTTTCCAATCATTTAATGATAGTTAACTTTTAATAATATGTCAAGTTTTAAGTACCCGTACATATATTTAGGATATGGGTAACAATAATAAATCAAGCCACTCACCGGTGTATCACACATGCTACGTTACTTCACAGTTTACGCACTCTTGAACACCAAAATGAAAGAGGTGATATAAACAATGGCAAGAAACTTCGCAGTTTACGTAGTCCTTGAACGTCACCGCCTTATCATGTAAAATATATTTTAGCTTTATCTATTTATGGTATATACTATAAATGCGTAAACACAATTAAGTTGTTTTTGACTCATAAATATTCCATTCTACAAGTGACAAACCCATATATCACAAAATATGATGTAAAGGGCAAAACACCTTTTCACCGTAACATCAGAATATATAAAAATAGGAGCATATCATAATGTTTAAGCGCAATATTAAAAGTAATAAGCCTTACGATGGCTGTCGTTATATCTGCTGCCAGCATATCTCTCACAGGCTGCAAGTATAACCGACATCAGACGGCTTCGTGGAAAGAATAATAATTCATACGACACGCAGTATAGTTATAACACTACTGATAATGAAGCATTTGAAGAATTCACTGACGGACTGTTCAAAGAACTTATCGTTGATGATACACTGTCATTACATACCCTTCTTGAACATCCTGACGAATATGGCATTACAGATTATGATGTTACCCTTGGACGTATAGATACAGACTCACTTGATGATACATCTGATATAACACAGTGTATCACCGAGCTTACAGCATTTGACAGGAACTTCCTTTCCAAAAACAGACAATAACTTACGACTATCTCCTTTCGTATCTTCAGACACGCCTGTGTTACAGTGACCTTGACTTATACGATACACAGCTCACACCAACCATAGGCATACAGATAGAGCTGCCACTTGTATTTTCAGAGTATACATTTGTGGAAAAAAGGACGTGGATGAATACATAACACTGTTATGTGATGTCGATAGCTACTTTGCCAATCTCATAGAATATGAAAATATGCGTGCCAGCAAAGGTCTTACTAAAGAAGACTCCTGCTTGACGATATTATAAGCTCATGTCAGTCAGTTATAGACTCCGTGAATAAAACAGGCTCGTCCGACCGCCTTTTATAGATGACTTTAACACACGTATAGATGCACTTACATTTATATCTGATGACGAGAAAGCTGAATATAAGAAGCTTAACCTTGATGCCATCAATAATCACGTAATCCCCGGTTATCAGGCACTTATTGACGGTCTTAGCGCACTTAAGGGCACTAACCGCTACACAGGCGGAATATGCAGCTATCCTGATGGTCAGAGATACTATGAGGGACTTTTAGAGCAGACACTTGGATGGAGTAAGTCGGTAGATGAGTACAACTCTCTTCTTGAAGATTATATGCGTGGCTATATGCTTGTTATGAGAAAGCTTGTCCAGAAGGACTCTTCACTGATTGACAGTCTTAGCCGCTACTCTTTTAATATGACTGAACCTGAAAGTATCATAGAGGACTTAAAGAAACGCATAACTGACGATTATCCAGAATTAGATGAGGCTGGCTATTCTATCAAATATGTATCTGACAGCCTGCGCGACTATGCAAGCCCTGCCATGTACTTTATGCCACAGATAGATAACCCTGATATCAATTCAATATATATAAATAACTCTGGAACTGACAGCAGCGACATATATCCGGTACTTTCACATGAAAGTTATCCGGGACATATGTATCAGACACAGTACTTTTAAAGACTAATCCTTCTTTGATACGCTCGTACATAAAACCGGGCGGATATATGGAAGGCTGGGCTTCGTATGTAGAAGTCCACTCTTACGAATATAACAACAATAACAACGATAACCTTAACACTCTTGCCAAATGTAATTACGCCCTTACCCTTTGCTTACATGCCATAGGCGATATAGGTGTCAACTACTATGGATGGGATGAAGCAAGACTGTCATCCTACTTAAGCAACTGGGGCTTTAACAGCCCTGACACTGCACACTGGATGTATACAGCACTCATCGCTAATCCAGGCAACTACTGCAAATATGTGCTTGGATTTATAGGTTTTGAAGAACTTAAAAACAGGCCCAGAAAGACCTTGGCAGTGACTTCTCCTTAAAAGAGTTCCACCGCTACATTCTTGAAACAGGACCTGTACAGTTCGATATTCTGTTTCTAATCTTAAAGAATGGGAAGAAAGCCTAGTAGTAGTATCCTCCCGGGCAGCATAATCCGCCACCGCCAAGACAACAGTTGCAGGCAAGATTAAGAAGTATCAGTCTCATGCACCAGCCACCCATGCTGCGGCCTGGGTTCTGATACGTCTGCTGTCTTCCTGTATACCATTCTCCGCCACTGTTCATCCTCTGGTAGAACATTCTATACTGCATATTATCCGGCGCAAGCTCAACTGCACGTCTTGCATGTTCCATGGCAGTCGCCTGATTACCCTTTCCGGCATTAGCCTGCGCACTATAATAGTACCATCTGGCATCTCTGTCTTCCATCGAATTAAGCACATTTAACGCTTCATCATATCCACCATTATTAATGTAGTTAGCTGCAGCTCTTAAATGTATAGTAGTCTGGTCGTTACCATTCATATTGGAAGCGCTGCCTGAACCACCATATCCACCAAAGCCAAATGGTCCATAACCCCAGAAATCTCCGCCAAAGTTACCATATCCGCCATTCTGCCCGTCATTCTGGTAATCACCATCATAGCCATAGCTTCCTGTACCGCCACGATTCTGGCTGTAAGAAGATGTATATCCACCTTCTTTTTCCTTCATTATCTGGTTATAAGCCTGCTGTACTGTCTTAAACATCTCCTCGGCCTTATCCTTGTTAGGATTGTTAATATTGGCATCAGGATGATACTTTCTGCTTAATGTTCTATATGCCTTTTTATCTCTTCGTCTGAAGCATCCCTTGATACTCCAAGTACTGAATACGGATCAGTCATACTTCCAAATCTTATCTTTGATCAACACTGTCTTTTTATTCTTACACAGTTCAAACCTTGTCCATACACCAGAATATATTATATTCCTTAAAAGATTAACATTTTCTATTATAGGAAGTCTCTCAAAGCCAGCCGCACACTGTGCCATAAGTGACTTCAACACATTTTCCACAAATATATCATAATCGGGTCTGTCAGCATATGCCCTGAGTGCGTTATATCTGCCCTTCTTATTATCCTCATCCAGGTCCTCATATGCATCCAGTATATATATAAATCTTCCAAGTGAGCTGCCAATCTTAACAAGTGTATCCTTCCACTCGTCATCCTTCATAAGCAGTATCTGCGACATAATTATGCCAAACTGTTCCGCTGGCATATCCACGTTGCTCTCACCTGCTTTTCAAGCTCACCCAGTTTATCCATCGCAGTCCTTATCGCTGCTGCTTTATCTTTATATTCAGCCTCAATACGTCTTACTTTTCCTTTAAGTGAGTCTGCAAGTGCCTTTCTTGTAACTTTCCTGTCATCATTCCAGTCATCCATGCATTTGTAATAAGTCATAAGCACATTCATATCGGCAACATAAGCCGATATATCGTTCCTGCTTACAGGATGCTTATGAACAGGATGCGCTATACACCTTGCCTCATACTTTCTCGTATCAGGCTCGTACAGCCCTGTAAGAAGCAGCATCAGAAATGTCATATCATAACTTATAGATAACTGCCCATTCACTCCGTACCGCTCTTTCAGCTCATCACACAGTCCACAGTAATATGAACGGTATACATCATATTCTTTAATCTTAAGCTCCGGCTTATTCACTACAACATATCCGTACACAGCACTATCTCCCATCGTAATCCATATCAAGATGTAAGGGTTAAGAAATATTCTGCCCTTACTTGATGTACACGGATTGCTACATTACTCTGCAATCCTCTGACACTAAAAACGGAAGCGTAATCTTCTACCACACGTATATGGTATCAGATACCGCTCCCGCTTATCATATAACATATTTAAAACACACGTCAATCAATGCCTGAAAGATTAATAAATCTTTTAGATTATTTAGCATCGATTTAAAAACTGGTCTTTATAATCCGTTCCCCATATAAGGAAATCTTCATAATCCGCCATTGAATTAAACTTCATATCATCTGTATCAAGCTCCTCGGCTTCACTTTCCTTCTGCCGGTCTAATTCGGCATCATACACCTTCCTGTGTGGAAATGTATACTTGTGTATATCTTCTTCATAGCCTTTACCATCATATTCCGGGTACACATTAATCACCTCCATAGTGGAAGTATTCCCCGGAACGATAATATTATTAAAAATGTATTCATCAATATATCACAATCGCCTGACTTCCCATTCTGCGGTATCTGTCCTCAACAGTTTCCTTGTCATACTCGTATATGCCTCTTAATGGATCCGCCATAATATATGTATCTTCTGTGTAGCCGATAAGCACCATAGCGTGCTCGTGTGACAGCCATGTTATCTTTTCGCCATCTACTGTCCATTCTGCTGCTTCGTGTGGCTTTGCCATCCACATAGTTTCCCATACAAGCACCGGATGCCCCTGGTCTACATAATCTACAAGCTCATCATAATCTGCCCCTGTGACATTGTATACATTCATATCTGAGTCCTGTGCAGCCAGATACTTTCTTGCAGAATTGACGATTACAGGTGCAAATGCGCCGCATGAATGTTCATCTCTTGGATTACCCACAAATGCTTTGTAAGGTGATGTATCTCCAACTGGCCCCTTATCAAGATACTTATCCGCCATAGTAAGCTTGTCAACATCATATCCAAGATAGTTTAAAACTATAGTCAGCGCTGTAATCTCACAGCCTGTTGGCAGTTCAGGATTTTGTAACACACATTTTACATTAAGACGATTGCTTCTACGTGCTGCCGTTTCAGGTTCCTCTGTAACAGCTTTTTTCAGTTGCAACAACCTCTCACTTGTCAATTCTTCGTATTTCTGCTCTGGTGTTGTTTCTTCATACTTTCTTCGTTAGTTATCTGCTCATATGATGCTTCATATGTTTCTTCCTGTAACTCACTATCCGGCTGTTCTTCTACTACGTCACCCATAGTACTTACTGTTTCACCTTTCATATAGTCGGCCTTCTGTATGTAGTCCTCAACCGGCCTTAACTTTGCCAACATAACAATGCCCATAATACCTGCGGCTGTTACAGCTCCAGCCATCATAAGCCGTAATGTTTTTCTTCGTTTATTAACTTTTCTTCCCATATGAACCTCTTTTCCAGCTAAATATAGCTAATCCCTTTATCGTCTGAATAGAATTTTCTCCGTCACAATTCTAATCAGTAGTTCTGTTCTATATATTTAATATAAACCTCTTAACTTACAATATTCTTACAATAATTAAATTTCCGGATGAAAATTCTCAATATTCCAGAGTTCATCATTATCTTTTAAATGTTAAATTAATTAAACCTTGGGATTATTATGAAACATTTACTTAAAATGTAATTAAAATGGCTGAACGTCAAAGACCAAAGATGTCAGAATAAAAAATAAAAGCCCCTCAACCTGGCTCCATCGACCAAATCAAAGACTTTCCTAAATGCACCGCCAGGGGTTCGAACCCTGGACACCCTGATTAAGAGTCAGGTGCTCTACCAACTGAGCTAGCGGTGCGTATATTATATTGTCTGTGAAATCGTAAACACTTGTGTGACATCAACTTCACAAGTGCACCGCCAGGGTTCGAACCCTGGACACCCTGATTAAGAGTCAGGTGCTCTACCAACTGAGCTAGCGGTGCATATTTTATATTTCGTTGCCGTAACAACAAAAATATATTATATCCTTTTATCAAAAAATCAAGTGCTTTTGTATTTATTTAAGAACAATCCAATTTTTATATTTATTGGCATTATTTTAGGCTTTTTACGAAAAGGGTTTTTTACTTATTCATATAGGGTATCATACTTATATATAAGTATATCTTTATAACACATATAAATATACAATATAGCTGCTGTGACAAGCAACCGGTAAATAACCAGATAACAGCAGTAAACAACGCAACAACAACAACAACAACAACAACAACAACAACAACAATAATAAAATAATACAGGAGCATATATGTCAACAGATGAAAACAAAACAGCGGTAACAACACGAACACCGCACAGGATATTAACCCTGTTATAAGAAAAACCGTTTCCAGCCTAACAGCCGGTACTTTACAATAGTGATATACGGACTTATGTTTGTCCTTGGAACAATTCTTCTTGTAAGGATTGTCGGAAGCTTTAACAACACAGTCAAGTTGCTTGGACAGGCACTTCAGGTTATTGCACCATTCCTTGTAGGTGCATTTATAGCATTTATACTGTACCCTCTTGTCAGATTTTTCTACAGAAATCTGTTCAAGAATACACTTCATATGAAATCAGACAAGCTTTCCAAGTGGTTATCAATACTTGTAACTTATGTTATTGCTATCGGTGTTATTGCAATACTTATGGTATTCATACTTCCACAGTTGTATACGAGTATAACCGATATCGTGGACAGACTGCCTGTCTGGTACAACAACCTGACTACGATGGTAGATAACTTTGAAAACCGGCATGCAGATCTCGGCTTTATAGATTATAACATTATAAATGAGCACCTTACATCACTGTATCCTAAGATTATATCCTATCTTACAGATACACTTGCTAACCTGCTTCCATACGTTGTAAATACTTCTATGGCTATCGTAAAAGGAGTTGTCAACCTTATTATATCAATTATGGTATCTGTTTATATGATATCAGACCACAAGAATATATTTTACCAGTTTAAAAGCTTCTTTACGCTGTATTTCCTAAGCAGGCCGCTGATACAGCAAGAACCATATGCAGGAAAGCACAAACATTTTCCTTAAGTTTATGTATGGAAAGGCGATTGATTCGGTAATTATCGGAATTATATGCTTTGTATGTATGAATATATTCAAGTTCCCATACACAGTGCTTATAAGCGTTATCGTGGGTATCACTAATATGATTCCTTACTTCGGACCTTATATCGGCGGTGTTCTTGGTGGTATAATCATAGTTATTGTTAATCCTGTACAGGTTATATTTTTGCGGTTATGATACTTGTCATCCAGCAGTTTGACGGTCTTTTCCTTGGTCCCAAAATTCTTGGTGACAGTACAGGACTTAAGCCTCTGTGGGTTATATTCGCCATCGTGGTAGGCGGAGCTATGTTCGGCGTGCTTGGTATGTTCCTCGGAGTTCCTACTATGGCAGTTATATGTTACATTCTTAACATAGTGGTAGAGCATTTCCTTAAGAAACGTAACATCACAGTACAGCCTTATGACTCACCTGACAAGATGTAAATGTATCTTATACTATAAATGAACAAATAAGGAAAAATGCACATAGATAAATTATTTTGTTTGTGGTTGAGATAATTTCGATGGATTATGTAAATGCATCTTTCTAACACTGACATAATTATGATATTTATATAATACTTTCACTTGCAGTTGACTATATGATATATCTCATCCCACGAGCGCTTGAACCTGACTATCCTCTTATTCCAGCACTTGTGGTAGTAGAGGAATTCATTGATACGGTTTATAGGACAACATCTGTTACAACGCATAATAATACACCCTTTGCAGCATTATGAGCGCCGGAATTAACCGGCTGCCTGTTTTAATATATGCTGCAAAGGGGTATTTGTTTCTATATTTATTATATTATTTTATATGATGTTGGGGTCAAAAGCCCCCAACTATGATACCTACGGATTGTTCCTTTTATTTTCTATCTGCGATAAGCTTGCATATCGGATTGCCCATTTCTGAGAACTTCTTCTCATACTCTGTCATGACATTTCCTTCATTAAGTCGCGCATCGTTGTGAAGGTCGTATGTACATTCCTCAAGTATCCAGCCTGCTTCCTTAACCTCTTCCACTGAAAAGTCAAATAAGTCTTTGTTATCTGTCTTAAACTCTACTCTTCCTGTTTTCTTTAACATCTGGTCATATCTTGCAAAACTGTCTTGATGTAAGTCTTCTTTGCGTGTCTGTCCTTTGGCCATGGATCAGAGAAGTTTAAATAGATCCTGTCTACTTCATCTTTATCAAACACTTCTTCGATATTCTCTGCATCCATACGGATAAATCTTAAGTTAGGAAGCTGTAGCTCATCCTGCTTCTCAACTGCCCTTAAAAGCACGCTCGAGTACTTTTCTATACCTACATAGTTAATATCCGGGTTCATTGATGCAAGTGTTGTTATAAACACACCTTTTCCCATTCCTATCTCTATATGAATTGGATTATCGTTTTTAAACACATCCTTCCAAGTTCCTTTCATTCCTTCCGGTTCTGTGAATACATATTCATTCTCTACCATTATCTCTTGCACCTGGTACATTTCTTAAACGCATATTTTCCTCCATTCTGTCCTACATATCCATAATAAATAATGTAAATTATTACACACGCATTTTTATCTGCATAATTCTTTTTAGTATCGTGGGCAAACTCCCGACTTTAATACCTACGGATTGTTCCGTGCTAAATATTCGCATATCGTGGGATTATTACCATATGACAATGACATCCTAATATCATACTATAGTTACTGTCCATAATCAATCTTAAAAATATTATGATGTAAGTGTCAAAGTATAAAAGTCTAAAAGACTATAAATAACTATTTTAAAGGAAAAAGTTGTGTTATATTACTATAGAAAACAAAATCTTATATGAAAATGGGGATTTATCTATGTTTAATGCATTTAAAAAATATATTAAAAACTTTAAGTATGGTAACTGCCACAACGATTATTGCAGTTACCGTATTTTCAATGGCAACACCCGTAGCTGCCGCAACTGGAAGCACTGACACATCTGCCGCATGGCCTGATGCACCTTCCATAACATGAAAGTGCCATTCTTATAGATGCCGATACAGGCTCCATACTCTACGAAAGGATGCCTACCGCAAGTGTTATCCTGCTTCCACAACCAAAATTCTTACTGGTCTTCTTACTATTGAAAACTGTAACCTAAGCGATACAATGACTATTTCAACTAACGCCGCAAATTCTGTCAACCCATATGAGGATGCCAATCTTAGTATGAAGGCTGGAGAACAGATTACCGTTGAGCAGGCATTATACGGACTTTTATTATATTCAGCCAATGAGATAGCTTATGCACTTGCTGAACAGGTTGCAGGAACGGCCGATGCATTTGTTGATATGATGAATAACAAGGCGAAGGAGCTTGGTGCCATAAACACCCACTTTGCCAATCCAAGCGGATTATACAATGCCAACCACTACACAACAGCATATGATATGGCGATGATTGCAAGAGGCTGCTACAACAATCGTCTTTGTTAATATCGACTCAACTTCATCATCATATACTATTCCGGCTACCAATATGTCGGCACAGCGTACTATAAGACATCGTCATAAAATGCTTAAAGACCGCGAATTTTACTATGAATACTGTAAGGGTGGAAAGACCGGATTTACTGACGAATCACTTATGACACTCGTAACATTTGCAGAAAAGATGGTATGCGACTTATATGCGTTGTATTCCGCTCACCTGATGATACAATCCGTTACACAGATACGAGAACACTGTTTGACTGGGGCTTTAACAACTTCAAGAAGTCAACTACTTCTGACTCACAGATAAGCTCACTGTTCTCAACTGATAATTACTATTCTTCAGATGTTTTCGGCAGGTCAAAGCTTGCTTTTAACCTTAGTGCATCATTTATAACTATTCCTACTACTGGCTCTACTTCTGATGTAACTATGGATGTAAACACTGACTATGACATAACAAACAATGATGACAAGCTTACTGCAAAGCTTAACTATAAGTACGGCGATAACACTGTCGGAGCCACAACTTTAACTATATCCTCAGGTAATGCCATTAAAGACAGCCAGCTTCCTTATCTTAGCAACGAAGAAGAAAGCACGTCACTTTCTCCTAAGCGCTGCCTGAAAGTAAATATATGGATAGTACTTGGGGCTGCCGCTGGTGTATTTATTATCGTTTACATTTGTAAGAACAGAACTTCCAAGAAACAGACGCAATCATTATTCAAAAGAAATCTAAAGTTCTAATATCAATATTTCTTGACATATTCCTTACTCTGACTGTACAATCTATACGGCAGTAAGGAATATGGTCAGAATCCATAACAGCTCACTCTACTGTATGCTGATACATATCTTTATTACGCCACTGTAAGCAGATTTACTATATATTCAGTATATAATGGTATTCCCTCAATATATAGCTATATTCTGTACATGGGAAGGCAAAGATATGGCAGGTTTGTTAACTGTAAGCGGCAAGTCAGGATATTTACTGCACAATAATATTACACGCCAGCTGGTGAGAGTCTGGTAAGGAGGATATATGAATACTTTAAGAAAGAGAATCTGCTCATTAGTCATTGCAGCATGCCTCATATGCATGAGCGTTGTTCCAGCTATGGCAGATTCTACTGTAACAACAGCCGGTACTGACACAGTATCAGCTAGTGAAGTCAGAACAGAAGCTAAGGCTACAGCCAGGTTCCTTATGAATAACACTGATTTCACAGACATCTCAAACACAAGTACATTTTACAATGCATCAAGAAACCTTATTCTTTCTGTACGTTCAGGATATGATTGTTCTGTACAGGCTGATGCATATCTTAAGAATGTAGATGCACTTCTTAATGCTGATGGAACACTTAACCTTGAAAATGCAAGCTCATTTGCAAATGACATTTATTCCAACTATGCATACCTTCTTTTAACACTTGCTGTTCTTGACAAGGATGCTGCTGATTATAACGGAATTAATGTTGTCGCTGCTTTTGATAACATTATTGCAAATGCTACTTCAGATGAGCTCACTAATAATCTTAACCCATATCTTTTAGGTGCTTACTACGCTGCCATCGCTTCTTACAAGGACAGTCTTACTAATGCTGATAATGCTGTTGCTGTAACTAAGACAGCTTTACTTGCACTCTGCACAGATAACAGCGGTATTGATTACTGGGGACACAGCGCTGATAACAATGGTACTGTACTTCCTTTCTTCGCAAGTCTCTATGAGACTGATGCTGAAGTTAAGAAACAGATTGACGGCGCAACAGCTTACACAACAAGCCTTGCTAATCCGGAAGACGGAACTATAACAAGCTGGGGTTCACTTAACTCTGACTCTACAGCACTTGCACTTGCTATGCAGGCACAGTATGGTGATGCAGCATTTGCAGCTACTACATATAAGGGATTTGTTGCTAACTTTAAGTCTGATAAGATAGAGGGTGCATACACTCCTATAGAAGATTATTACAATCCTGAAAAGATATCAACATACGCAAGTCAGGATGCTATGATAGGTCTTGTAACTTATCTTTATGCGCTCGAAGGAAAGGCTAATCCTTTCGATGTATCAGCAGAGGTAAAGGCTATTGCAGATGCTAAGAATAATGCTTCTGATGATAATACTAATACACCATCTGATAATACTAAGAACGATGCTGATAATAGCGGCTCTACAGAAGACAGCACTACAGCAGATAATTCTTCTGCTACAGATGCTTCTACAGATAATTCTGCAAATGCTTCTACAGAAGCTTCTTCTGTTTCTGCTGACAGCTCTACAGCTTCTGAAACATCTGTACAGACTGCTGACTCATATAATGTTTACTTATACGCAGTTCTTGCTTTAGCAGCTGTATCTGGCATATGCACAGCAGGTTATGCAGCTAAGAAAACCGCGCATAATTAGTATTATTTACAATAGAAGCTTCTCGTGATGTCAGAGTCCAAATGTATTACAGCTTTGACACCCTGTAATAAAATAAGGTCATCCACCATATATAAAGTGGATGACCTATTTTATGCCTTATATCCTCTGTTTCCAAGAGTATCCTGTGCCATCTCGTTAGCTCCGTATCTTGAATATGTAAGGCCAGAATATACTTTTCTGTATTCTTCATAAGCGGCTCTGATGTATCCTGCCTGCTTACCTCTAAGAATGAAGCTCTCAGCTTTTCATAAGTCCTGATACTTCATTAACCTTTTCATGGTCACACGAAACCTGTGCATTTATAAGTGACCTTTTCATATAATTATATAACTGATATAGCTGTACAGACACATCATATTTCATATCAAGTCCCGTGATAAGCTGGTCTATTCCTCTCATAGCCATATGAAGGCTTTCCTTGAACCCGCCGTCATCCTTCTGGACCGCCTCACTAAGATAATCTATCACAATATCATATGTTATAACAACAAGCTGCGACCTTGTAGCCTGTGATATTCTATATGAATAGGTTTTATCATATCATTATCCATATAATCCCCATTCCTGTAACCTTATGCTTTATATGCCCCATAAATGACATACTTACATTAATTCTAGTTCTGAAGAAGCTGTAACACCTCTGAAGGTCTCTGGTTAGCCTGTGAAAGAATAGATGTAGCAGCCTGTGTAAGTACTGTCTGTGATGTATATTCTGTCATCTCTTCTGCCATATCTGTATCAATCTTGGCTGATAATGCCTTAGTTACATTTTCCTCTGATACCTCAAGGTTATTAGTAGTATGCTCAAATCTGTTTTCATATGCACCAATCTTTGAACGTACTGAGTTGACATAATTAATAGCAGTATCTACAGATGCTATTGCTAACTGTGATGTATAGCTTGTCATAACATTAATGTTATCTGTTCCTATTGTATATGTAGTTATTGGCGGAATATCAAGCACGATAACCTGATTTTCATTCGCACCTACATGTATGCTCATAGTTCCTACATCTGTAACCTCCTGATTGATATCAGTTGGTGTACCACCGGATGGCAATGACTTTCCGCTCTGCTTTGCGCCTACTGAATCATCAAATACTGTTCCTGCAACATTACCTGGAATATCCATAACGAATTCTTTGTTATTAACATCCTTTACAGTAACCTTTGTACCATTAGTAGAAAGAACTGCTGAATCACCGAAGCCAACTCTGCTACCTGTTGCGTTACCATTCTCATCTGTCTCCTGTGCAAATTCAGCAATAACATCGCTTCCTTCTGCATGTATGCCTTCGCCGCTTCCATCTGCATCGTATGCATCTGTTAATCAAGAAGTCCTGCAAGCTGTTCATTACTGCATGTAATATCAAGCTTCTGATCTCTTCCGTACTGGTTTGTCATTATAACAAGACTGCTTCCTGTATATGTTGAAGAGGCTGTGTAACCTGCATAATCTGTTCCATTAGTCTTTGTATTATTAGCAGCATCTGCTGTTGCAAATGCCTTGCCACCTGTAAGATTGACACCTGATACTAACTTATCCATAATAGTATCAAGAGTATCTCCCTCTTCTATGCCTATCTTATATCCATTAACAGATATAGTGCCTCCTGGTCTTTAGTGATAGTATCTGCAGCTGTCATAGTTATCTGTCCGCATACTGCTACAGCCTGTCTTGCATCCTGTGTTATTGTAATTCCATATATCCCTGCTTTATAGCCATCTGATATTGAAAGCTGGTTTACTCCTGAGTATCTGAATATACTCTTCTTGAAGATTACCATTGATAAGTGACTGTGTGTTAAATTCTGTCTGTTCTGATATTCTGTCTATTTCCTGATTGACATTATCAATCTCCTGCTGTATGGCAGAACGCTCATCATCGAGTTAACATCATTGGCTGCCTGTACTGTAAGCTCCTTAAGACGTGTGAGCATAGACTGTATCTCTACAATAGCACCTTCTGCTGTGTTGAGCACAGATACACCATCTGTAGTATTATTATTCGCCTGCTGAAGACCTCTTATCTGAATTCTCATCTTTTCTGATATGGCACATCCGGCAGGGTCATCTGCGGAACTGTTTATCTTATATCCTGATGAAAGTCTCTGGATAGAGTCAGATAAAGAATTCTGCGCTTTCTGTAATGCATTATTTGATATAATGGCTGATATATTAGTGTTAATTCTCATATTTATTCCTCGTTCCCGCGCACACTACGGCGCAAATATCTTATACTGCTTCCTGCTATACTGACATTATCAATCCTCCGTGATTGAACTCATATATCTTATATCGGTAGTTATAGTTAATTCTTTAATCAGGTTATTACTTACCAAAGAATACTCCTGTAACGGTCTGCGCTATTCTGTACAGCTCATCCGCTGGAACAGATGCTCCCGAATTCTCATAAGTAACATAATTAACATCTGGCACTCTTACTGTGTTAATCCTTACACTGTCCATATTGTGACCGCTCTTAAGGGCTGTTTCAAGCTCACCAAAGCTCTTATATATGCTGTGATCATCAGGATGTACTGTATTGGCATCCTGCTTTACAAATATACTCATATCCTTTCCATTAACCTTCGCCTCAATAGATAATTCTCCATAAGCTGAAGTATTCATTTTAATAGATATTTTTCCCTTATCCTTACTGTCTGAAAGGAATGTAAGATTAATAAGACCTGCCTTTCCATCCTTTACATATGGTATACGGTAGTCATTTTTCTTGCAAGATTACTTATATATCTTATCTGTCGGTTACTTATTCTTAATTCTTCAAATGTATCATAGTCAACAGGAACTTCCTCTGTATCTGTAAGTGAACTCTCAATAGCCTCCTCAAGTTCATCACCTGCTGCCTCTTCAAGATTAGTGTAAAGTGCTTCAAGCTTTTCTCTTCCTGATAATACTTCTGAAAGCTTCTCCTTACTGTCAATAAACGCAGCCGCCTCTGTACTGTTCTTATCTCTGGCAGCTTCTGCACTTCCACCCTTGCCCTTAAGCGCTCTTGTATATGCCATAAGTTCTCCAGTTGCAAGAAGTTCATTTACAGCATTAATATTACCGATATTCTCATTAATTCCGGCTCTTCTTAACTCTCTTGTGACTTCTGCATCGGCATCTGCTGCCTTCTGTGTCACATCCTTTATATAGCTGCTGTCTAACTGCTTTTCAAGCTCTTCATCATAATTCTCAGCAAGATTTTCTGCAAAATGTTCTACATGCTGGTCTTCAATCGGCATATCAATGTCCGATTCTTTCAATGTATTAGGTGTGATATACTGCTGTGACTTTGCAAATAAAGACTCAAAGTAACTTACCATATCTTTATCTTCTTTAGTGAATTCAACTGTATCATCAATAGTCACATCTATTCCTGAATGTTTGCGGCTTGTGTAAGCACTGATAAGATTACCCATAGTAATCTCTTTACCCTGCTTCATAAGTGCTCCGGCACATACACCAGCATCTCTTGTAAATATATTCATCATCTGGTAGATACCGATGAACTGTTTCTTCTTTGTTTCAGTAATTCCACCTGTTTTATCCAGCTTATAAAGGAATCTTGAGTACTTCTCCTCGTTATCCTTAGTTGCACCCTGATTCATTCTGCTAAGATAATCGTTAACAGTCCATATATCTGTATCCATTGGATTGATACCTGAATCTATCATCTTTACAACTGTTTCAGGCTTCATGTTATTGACAAGATTATTAAGAGTTGAATATATCTTTCTTGCTCTTTCTACTGACTCCCTGGTTATGTCAATGTTGTTAGAAGCAAGGAGCTTTATAACATCCCTGTTTTCCTGTGTATTCTCCAGCTCAAGTCTTTCCATAATTCCACCGGCACTGTTATTGACTGCCTTAAGCATAGAATCATCAAGGTCTTCCCTTACCTGTGTTCCAACAGTCTTATAAGTACCAATAGCCTGCGCATATCTGCTTCTTAAGCTGCTTGCAACATTAGACACCATAGAAATACTAAGCTTGTATGGGTCGCTGTTCATAAGCTTCTGATACATCTGTGCTGGTGCTATCTCAATATCATAAAGCGCTTTTCTTACATCCAGCACGTCATTGTACATCTGCATATTTCCTGCATATGTTGAACCATTTGCCTCCATAGTCTTTAACTTATCAGTCAGTTCATCAATAGGTGTATAAAGAAGTGGTGTGTTATTTCTTTCAAGTACGATACCTGAACCTGCTGTAAGTAACATTCTTGCCTCAAGAAGTGTATTGTATGCCTTTTCCGGGCTGTACTGGTATCCGCCATACTGACCTACCTGTCCTGCACCACCGCTTGTCTGCATATATGAACCGTATTGTCCTGCACCTGCCTGTCCTGCATACACTGGCTGCTGTGCCATAACCGGCTGATTAACGTATGCCTGCTGTGCTGCTGCACCTGCCTGACCTACATTAGCTGTGCCATCCATACTCCATCCTACCTGCATAACGACTTTAAGACTTGATATTGTAAATGCTTTTCCAGATGATATTACATTTACAATATCATCATAGCTTGCATCTGCCAATGTAACTATGGCTGACTTTACATTTTCCCATATAGATGGGTCGTTGGTAAGAGGTGTATCGTAAGCATCCCCACCTATCGCCATCTGGTCTGCTATCTTATCAAGCACCCTGCTCTGTCCTTCCTGTGTTTCAAGGTCATCCACCTTAAGTGAATCAAGCATAGACTTGAACTTAAGTGTCTTCTCTGTAACAGGAATATTATTGTTGATAAGGTCCTGTGCGTTATTAAGGTTCTGAAGATTAACCGTAAGACCTGATTTTGTTATAAGCGACTCTATCTGAGGTCTCATCGCATTAAACTCCTGAAATGATATTTCATAACCACTTGACTGTGGCATACCTGCAACAGACATTTCTGCCTTATATATACCATCTATAGTAGGTGCTATGTCGTTGGCTATCATATAGTACTTTGCCTTCTCTGAGAGTTCTCCTATAGCCGCTGCCTGATCAAGAGCTGACTGCGCCTGCTTTAATGTATCTTCATCAAGACTTACTCCTGCGCCGCTAAGCCTTTCCACTACGTCAGCAGACACTCCTGCACTACCTGCCACCTGCTCTATGGCACTCTTACTTACACCTGTACCATAAGCCACATAATCATCTGAATGCATGGCAAGCTCTATTCTTATCTTATCTATAATAGACACCATCTCATCTGGTGACGAATCCATAATATTAAATCCATCCCCGATATATCAACCGACTCCATTCCTGAAAGCTTCTTGACAAGTGCCTTAAAGCTTATCTGTGCTGTCTTGGCAGAGTCCATAATCTGCTGTTTTACATCCTCTGCTTCCTTTAAAAGTGACTCATATGTATTATCCCTAAGTCTGCTGTTATCCTGTCCGCCTGACACGACAACTCCGCCATAATTGCCACTCACTCCGTATGCTTTGGCAGCGTTATTTTCCTTATAATTAATGGAAGTTCCTGCATTAACCCGTTTTTACGTTTCCTTTATTAAAATCTCCTGCATATACTGAAACTGACATATATTCCTTATTAACCTCCGTGTTTGTAGTCTTATGTGCTTGTCAAACTATTTTTAGTGCTGATTACTTCTATAATAAGGTCTTTTACCCATTTATGAGCAAGCTCATGTGGGCTTAGACCTTTTGACCCTGTTATCATATATTTCGGTCATATCACACAAAATATTTAATCTATGTCTGCAAATGGTCAGATTAAAAATTTCATCCCGCTTCTGACAAAATCCTCAGAATGTAATGAATCAAAAACGGGACAGCCGTATTTTAATCATACCCTGTCCCATTATTATTCATATATGTATAATCAGCTTCTTTCTCTATGCTCATTATAGCATAATTTATTCACTCTGCCGTACATGTCCAGAAAAGCTGCCGTTTTTCTTGACTGTCAGGCTTTCGTCCGGCACTGCTCATTGCTTGCGCTCCTTAAATATTAGTTGGCTTATGTGCGTTCACATCACCATTGAATTCATATACAGCTATACCATATCTATGTAAGTCAATAAGAAGTGATTCCTTATATCCATCGCATTCACCTCTCACACTTGTAAGAGTCTTCTTCTGGTTCTTCATATCATCACCAAGAACAAGCTTGTACTTTCCCTTTACTGGAACGCCAATTCTGTGGTTAGGACGTTCAACCGGAGTGAAGTTAAACACGAATAAAAGATGCCTCTTCTTATCAGGACTTATTCTTATAAATGAAAATACACTGTTATCCTTATCGTTGGCATTAATCCAACGGAAGCCCTCAGGACTGTAATCAGTTTCGTAAAGACATCTGTACTTCTTATTAAGAATAAGACATGCCTTTGTGAAATCCTTTAACTCCTTATGCGAATCATCCTCTAACAGATACCAGTCGAGTGCTCTCTTTTCACTCCACTCATTCCACTGACCGAACTCCTGTCCCATGAAAAGTAACTTCTTGCCAGGATGTCCGCACATATAAGCATAGGCAAGCTTAAGATTGGCAAACTTGTGTCGCCCGGCATCTTTCCAAGCATAGAACACTTAAGATGAACAACCTCATCATGAGAAAGTACAAGAATATAGTTCTCACTGTATGCATACATCAAAGAAAATGTCATCTTACCGTGATTAAACTTTCTAAAGTAAGGATCCAGCTTCATATATTCTGTAAAGTCATTCATCCATCCCATATTCCACTTAAATGTAAATCCGAGACACTCTCCGTTGTCAGGGTCACCACTTACCATAGGCCATGCTGTTGACTCCTCTGCTATAGTAACTGCCTGTGGGAAACGTTTCTTCATCATACTGTTAAAGTGCTTTAAGAAGCTCATAGCTTCAAGATTGCCATTACCACCGTACTTGTTAGGCACCCAGTTGCCCTCTGTTCTGCCGTAATCCAGATACAACATCGATGCAACAGCATCCACTCTTAATCCATCAATATGGAACTTGTCCACCCAGAACATACCATTAGCAATAAGGAAGTTAGACACTTCATTCTTACCATAATCAAATACTTTCGTACCCCAGTCAGGATGTTCTCCTTTCTTGGGTCAGCATACTCATATACGCAGCTTCCATCAAAGTTGGCAAGTCCATGCGCATCCTTTGGAAAATGCGCAGGTACCCAGTCAAGAATGACTGCGATTTTCTTGCTGTGCATATAATTAACAAAATACATAAAGTCCTCAGGTGTTCCATATCTTGCTGTTGGCGCATAATATCCGGTTACCTGATACCCCCAGGATCCGTCAAACGGATGCTCTGCAATCCCCATCAGCTCAATGTGTGTATAACCCATATCAGATACATACTCAGCAAGCTCTGGTGCAATATCCCTGTAATTAATATATCCGTCTTCTGTGCCATCATCCTGCTTCTTCCATGAGCCAAGATGACACTCGTATATCGACATAGGTGCTTTTAAGTGGTCTTCCTTCTTCTTAGCCTCAACCCATGCATTATCTGTCCACTTAAATCCGTTAAGATTAGCTACTATAGAAGCTGTTTCCGGTCTTAACTGTGCCGCATTCGCATATGGGTCTGCCTTATATATAGCCCCGTTCTGCCCGATAATCAGATACTTATACATCTGACCTTCCTTCGCACCTTCTATAAACAGCTCATATATGCCGCCATCTGATATCTTCTTCATGTCATATCCATAGGCTTTCCAGTCGTTAAACTCACCTATTACATACACATCCTTAGCCGCTGGTGCCCATACAGCAAAATAAACACCTGACTTACCATCTTTCTTTGCAACGTGAGCACCCATCTTATTGTATATTTCGTAATGAGTTCCCTGTCCAAAAGATAAGCATCCAATTCACTTATGCATACATCATCATAATTCAATACATCAGCCATAGCCATATAACTCCGCCCTTCCACTTAATATTACCTGATACCTAACTTAAATAGCCTAATCCTGTTTTACTCATATCGACACACTATTACCTATTATATGCTGCCATTATATCTCTTAGTACTACTAAAAATATTATCAGGTCACATACGCATTTGTATAGCTGTATTTTACCATAACATTAGATTAAATACTATTGATTTTTGACAATCGGTCATTTTATTCAATTTATAATTTCCAGCCGTAAAACATACGTGCTATTTTAGAATTAACTTCAATCTTACACTTGACATCATAATTGCATAAACTTATCATAAGTATACTGGTTTTATATAAAAGTTTATATTTTAAGGAGAATTATTATGATTTATTACCTGATAAGTCCCAGCTACATAAATGTAGTTACATTTGCCAGCATATTATTTGCATTTGCAGTAACATGTCTTGCAATATATATGGGAAAGAATATACTTCCAAGAGACGGCGGAAGAGCATATGCCATCAACGGCTCAAAGTCAGTTGGAAAGCCCCGTGGCGCTGGTATCATCTTTATACTTGTATTCACGATAACATGCATGCTTTTCGTTAACCTTACATCGGAGATTATCATATATCTTATACTTGTACTTGCCGCTATGCTTTCAGGCTACCTTGACGATGCATCTTCATCACCATGGGGCGAGTTAAAGAAAGGTATTATTGATTTTATCATTGCTGTTATGGCTGCTGTGACATACCTTCACTACAACCCTAACACATTTGATATAGCACTTTTAAGCTGACAGTTACACTTAACCCTGTTATTTACGGTATACTTATTGTTATACTCATCTGGGCAAGTATCAATGTCACTAACTGTTCGGACGGTGTTGACGGACTGTGCGGAACTCTTTCTGCCATTACACTTACATCTGCATTTCTGTTATTCAGAATATTTGACATAGAAAGTTCTTTCAGACACGTAATACTTATTATGGTTGTATGTATACTTGGTTACCTGTGGTTTAACGCATCACCTAGCAGGCTGCTTATGGGCGATGCCGGTTCAAGGGCTATCGGAATATTTATTGCATTTTCATTCCTCAAGCTCCACTGCCCACTGTTATTCATTCCACTTGCCATCATCCTTATAATCGATGGCGGACTTGGATTAATCAAGGTTTCTTTCATAAGATTTCTTCATATCAATCTTATGCAGAATATACGAACACCTATTCACGACCATATGAGAAAACAAGGGCTGGTCAGATGCCCAGGTAGTATTCAGATTTGCTATCATCCAGATAGTTGTCGCTGCTGCCATTATATTTGCGGTTATGTAATGTTGTTTGCAGGCAGTTAAGTATATCTAATATACAGATAACAATTATTTAAAATAATATAAGCGGATAGATATATAGAGTCGTAATCAACTATATATCTATCCGCTTACTTAATTCAAAACCGGCACCTTTGCCATACCTGTATTGCTATAATATTATCCCTTACCGTTGCTTTCCCTGCTTTCCTTTAGCATGGCTTCAAGTTCAGCTATCCTTTTAGGGTCTTTTATATGCTATTCTCCTTCTTAAGTTATTATCACTATGCATATTGATAATATATTTATAACATATAGTCAAACAATAAAATACATAATATACTTTTATAACTATTAAAATGTCATTTTACATAAACTCACTATACTAAAATTAATTTGAGCTCATCGAAAAGGTTACTTAAAATTGAACATATACCCCACCCTTAATAATATTTAGTATATATAATATCTCACTTAATTTTATTAATAATTACTAACATTTTTACAAATATTACTTATTTCTATTATTTACCAAATGTAAGCAAAGTGTTATAGTATAAGCATATGTTGTAATAAAAATGAAGATTAATATCTATATACTTTTATTTTGTAATATACTCCCAATTACATTTATACATACGATTATAATACTGGTATATAATCGTACACTTTACACAAGTATAAAAGATATGTTTATGAAAGAATAGAGGAATGCATATGGAAGAACCGTATATTAAAGAACCAATAAATAAAGCTTTTGCAAATACAGACCTAATTGATATAGGCTCTCTTAATGAAGGTACTACTGGCATTGTACAGAAAGCATTTGCAGAATGGAACAAGTATATGTTCTGCTATTATCCTGCCAATAAAACAATTATTCCGTCTGCTTATACCGTAAGGAATATGAATATACCGGACACCATTACTAATACACAGGATAATGCATTTTTGAATAATTTAATAGAGAACGTAAGCTTGCAAAATGTTTAATGCTATCGATAATGGCTGTGAAAGTGTAAGTGAAATATTATCTTCAATGAATAATAAGGACTTCCGTATATCTATGTGTACTGTAACTTATGATGATAACCATAATCCATTATGTGTACTTGGACTTATTGAAGCTATTGAGGAAGACCCTAAGCTTAACTGTGTTGTAAATGCACTTATCCGCAACTTTAACAGTGTATACTATGTTGATATTGATACCGAACAGGTATACCCATACAAGATTAATCCGGCTGTCAGAAGTATGCTTAATAATTCACTCAATTCCATTCCTCTTTACTCAGATCTTATGAAAGAATATATCGATAAAACTGTTGTAAATGAGGAAAAGAGACGACACTTATGGAGACATCCCTTGATAATCTTCGTGAACAATTTAAGATTAAGAATTCTTACCAGTATGATTACAGCATTGTGCGTGACGGCGGCATTGCTTACTGCCGTGCCAAGTTTGTTAATATAGATGACTCACCTGAACTTCACCATATGGTTGTAGGCTTTGAAGATATAAGTGCCGAAAAGCAGCGTGAGCTTGAACGTATCGCCTATATAGACCTTATAACAGGTGGCGGTAATTACAGCAACTTTAAAAATACCCTGCTTGATTATGAACTTCCGGGATTTCTTATATCAATGGATATACATGAGTTTAAGATTATCAACTCTATATGTGGCATAACCAAAGGTGATGAGACTCTTAAGGCTATATGGAACTGTATAGAAAACTCTATAGATGATAAAGACTTTGGCGGTCATATCAATGCTGACCATTTTGTTATCTACTGTGAAGGCGGGTCTGAAGAAAATGTTATACAACATATTGAAAAGATTGAAGAAGCACTTAAAATATAGTTGTTACACTTAAAATTCTAATATAATACCCTACTTTGGCATAACCAGATGGACTCCTGATAAAAAGTTGAAGAAGCCTATAGTGAAGCTAACTTTGCCAAGAATCAGGTTAAAGACCGCAAAGATATAAGTTATCAGTTCTACAGCTATAATGATACATTGAAAATTCTTGAAAACAGGGCTATGGAAGATAATTTTTCCCGCGCGATTAAGAATAATGAATTTGAAATATGGTATCAGCCTAAGTATAATCCTGCCAACAATGAACTTGTAGGTGCAGAAGCCCTTGTCAGATGGAGGCGAAGATGGCAATCTTATATCTCCTGCCAGGTTTATACCTTTATTTGAAAAGACGGACTTATTAAGACTTTAGATGAATATGTATTCAGAAAAGTATGCACACAGCAGGTAATATGGAAAAATCAGGGTAAGCAGCTTATTCCTATATCTGTCAACCTGTCGCGTGCAACACTTTACTTTGAATCAGTAGTTGAACTTTACAAAAATATTGCTTCTGAAATAGGTGTTGATACAAAGTTTGTTCCTATTGAAATAACTGAAAGTGCAGCTATTGATAATGCTAACATTAAAGACCTTGCAGATCGTTTCCACCGCAATGGATTTTCTTTACTTGTGGATGACTTTGGTTCAGGATATTCATCTCTTTCAACTATCAATATGAAGTGCTTTGATACTTTAAAGATCGATAAAAGCCTTATTGATTATATCGGTGATTTCAGTGGTGAACGTCTTCTTGACCATACTATAACGCTTGCAAAAGAGCTTGGAATATCTGTCACAGCCGAAGGTGTTGAAACTAAAATCAGGTAGATTTCTTAACCGGCATAAATTGTGATAATATACAGGGTTTCTATTATTCAAAGCCTTTATGTCTGAACGACTTTAACCAGTTGCTTGCGTAGATTTTATTAAATCAATCTGTATATATATTTATTTAAAATGTATCTGCAGTCTGCACACCATACAAAGATAAATATTTTTATTTATGCAGTTTTCTTTATTTGCTCATTTATAGTTAATATTTAGAAAGGTCAGAGAGTTGTCCGTTCTAACAACCCTCTGACCTTTTGCATATATTATCTTACCTATATTTATACTTAATTTTATTCTGGTTCTGGTTTTCGCACTTTCTCTTATGCTCTTCCATTCTTTTTTCTTCTGTGCTCCCGTTCCTTTATCTGCTTGTCTACAATACCATTAACGCCCTCTTCATCTGTCTGCTTCAATATCCTTACATCATAGTAAAACCATTATCGCACTGCTTTACCCTCATTCTTCCTTTGAAAGTCCATGTTCCTCACACACAAAACTGAATAATAGTTCTTGGATGAAGTCGCAAACCACTTAATAAAGCCTCCTCATCGGCTTATTACATATATAACACCGGCACGACCTTGCTGTCCTGTCATCTGCTGCTTTCTCCCTTGTCTTAAAGCCCTTCGATATATACTTCTCATATGTATTAAAGTTCATATATATCTCGTCTTTTCTTGATTGTGGTATCCTGTAAGTATCTATGCTCTCATACACACTTACGCTGTCAAAGTCCATATTTGCAAATATTCTTGCTGTGTATATGGCATCATTAATAGCCGAATGATACTCTGCATCCTCAGTAAATCCAAGCTCCTCAATGGCTGCCTTAAGACTTCTTCTTGTCTTGCCATCCGAATATACCTTGCTGTACAGCTTCTGAAGGTCATAGTATGTGAATGGAAATGGAAATTTATACTCTACACCAAAGTACTTCATATTTCTCTGAAACTCTGTAAGGTCAGAACCTCCCATGTTATAAACTTATAATCCTCACCACACCATGCAAGAAACTCATCAGCTGCACTCTTAAAATCCTTTCCATTCTCTAAGTCGTTTATGGATATTCCTAGCATTTCTGATACTTTACCGTGAAGCTTTTTATATACAACCGGCCTTACCAGACATTCCCACCTGTCCTGCACATTTTTATTTTCATCAAGCTTTACTGCACCTATCTGTATAATCTCAAATGGAAGTCCTTCGACCGTATACTGCTTTCCTCTGTAACTCTGATTCCATTCAAGGTCTAACACTATATAATTCATTATATATCTCCATCTAAATATCAATTATCACTTTAGAAAGTGACACCATTTATACATACATTACCACATTTTTATAATTAATCATCCCTGTCTGAAACAAGTCCATATTTTATTCTGATTCTTGTCATCTTCTGTATAAGTGTATTGCCAAACAGAAACACACAAACAGCCGCACCAAGCGCATGCATGGCATCGTAAGGAATTCCGTTATATACAGAAGCTTCAGGCTTTCAAGCGATATACTTATATCTCCATTCTGATACGAACTGCTCATAAACATCGCTGCAAGGTTCATAAATTCCTCCATACAGTATGAATACACTTACAAATGTGTAAACAGTTGTAGTTACTGAATTGACAGCCACCTTTTTCCTTGTAATAACAGCAGCTATTATTATTCCTACAATACCGAAAACATACACTCTCCAGCCCATATAAGTCTCACCACTGGGTGCTGCTATTATATATTCAATATATCCTGCAAGTTCACACAATATTATTATTGCAGCCGGTGCTGCAAGCTGCATTACACCATACTTAGTACTCTCTCGGCGTATTTTCTTTTTATCTTCAAGATATCCTGTATACACTGGCTTATAAAAATACCCTGCCAGACCGCCAAGCATAGCCCATGCAACCATCTCCCACGGAGTCCATATACCCTGCCCCATAAAGAAGTTACACACAAATCTTGCGAGCGCCCCGGTAAGCACGCCAGCCTCTGGACCAAGTGCTATGCCTGTTATTATTACCACGGCCGTTCCTGCATGAAGCGGAATTGTATAGGCGCATATTATATTGGCAACAACTGTGATTGCTGACATCATTGCTATAACAACCATTTCTCTTGCCCGCGGTTTCTTTTTCAAATATATGCACATATATAAGTACCGCCGCCAGCAATATCGCCATACTTATCAACATAATACTGTAATTCATAACTGATTATCCCCATTTATTACTTTGCACATCCACAATTATATCTGTATTCGCTTATATTATAATGCTTAAAGTCATAACTAATTATATTTTCTGATAAAATATATATTTTACTTATATTAATAACTATAAATAATATATTAGTTATTTTATAATCCTATAATAGTTGGTAGTATAGAACATATTATCCCTAAGAAACTTGTGTGTGCTATCCTGTGCCGCTACCTTCCTATCAAACAGCATTATGACATCATCACAGAAACTGTCAACAAATTCAAGGTCGTGCGACACAATTATTATAGTTACCCCATCTGCATTAATCTTTTTAAAAGTTTTCCTAAAGTCTTTTTAAAGTAGGGGTCCAATCCGTTTGTCGGCTCATCTAATAAGAGTACTTCTGGCTTTAATAAAAGCACCTTTGCAATAGCAAGCTTTTCCTGCTGTCCTCCGCTTATATCATATGGATTATTTTTCTTATATCATTAAGTCCGAATTCTTCAATAATCTGTTCAACTATTTCTCTCTTATCATCCATTGGCATATTATTATATATACCATTGCCCTTATCCATAAGCACCTCTGCAAGCTCTTCCTCTACACTCACTTCAGTAAATACCGCCTTAGGGTCCTGCGGAAGCATTATTATTCTTTTATTACTTATAATCTTTCCACATACAGGCTTTATTATGCCGGCTATCAGCTTAAGCATTGTAGACTTTCCTGCCCCATTACCACCAAGAATAGCCGTTATCCGACCTTCCTTAAAGCTCACATCTACACCATCAATGATATATGGCAGCTTTTATTATAAGAGTAAGAAACATTTTAAGCTGACAGACCGTATTCTCTATATTATCTGTATTCTTTCGACTACTTTTATTTTCAAGATTATTTTTTTGATAAAGCCTATTCTTTTTTTGTTTTATTACCTGTTATATTATCTTCTTCTAACACATCTTTCTTTATTACTTTATCGTTTATAATGCTTTTTCCTGCAAAATTATTAATTTTATCTTTATCCTTTGTAATATCTTTTCCATAAACTTTTTATAATTAACATACCACCGTCTTCCTTCTTTTACAGTTAATGGAATTTCATCTGATAGTATGTGATTATTTTTATTATTACTATCTATATTAACATTATTATAACTTACAACACTATTACCATTCTTCTTATTGTAACCTGAATACAATCTAGACGCTACTGGAAGTCCCTCTATAAGAAAACTTCCCGCCGTAATAATATCCGCCGCAGCTTTTTAGGTGAGCTGTTGGCTGCCACCCTGCCTTTATCTATCGCTATTATCCTGTCAGCATCTGCATATATATGCTCAAGATTGTGCTCAACCATAACAACTGTGACGCCAAGTTCCTGATTAATTCTCTTCACAACATCAAGAAATCTTATCGCTGCAAGCGGGTCAAGATTGGCTGTCGGTTCGTCAAGAAGCAGTATTCCCGGCTGCATAACCATAACTGAAGCCAGATTAAGTATCTGTTTCTGTCCTCCACTGAGCTTGCTGACTTCCCTGTCATACCAGCCTGTTATGCCAAAGTACTCAGACATCTCAGCTACCTTTTTCTTATAGTCACATTATCCATCCCCAGATTTTCAAGTCCAAATGCAAGCTCATGCCACACCTTATCTGTCACTATCTGATTATCCGGGTCCTGACTTACATAACCTATGCCAGCAGCATTTTCCTGTCAGTTAGCTTGTCAGCTTCTTTCCCATATATATATACTCTGCCCGAATATCTTCCGGCTGGTATCATATTTCTTTTAACATCTTAAGCAGCGTTGTCTTTCCGCTTCCCGAACTTCCCATTATTATGACGAATTCTCCGCTGCCTATATCTATATTAATATCACTTAAGACCGGCTCATCACCTGCCGCATACGCAAATGTCAAATCCCTGATTTGTATTATATTATCCATAACCTTCCTCAATTTAACTGGCTATTTACTTTCCACTATCTTACTTTATTAGAATATATCTTTTTAATCTATACACGCTCTATGTCCGATTTCTTATAAAGACAACCGGAAATACCGCAAGCACAATATATACAACCATTACAATCACATGCCACACAGACACGCTTTCAATATATACCCTTGGCAGATAATATGCCATAAACTGCCTTAATAATACCGGTACAAGTACATATGCAAATGCACCTGCAATTAAAATCATCTGAATTATGTCTGTTTTTTCAATATATATCTGTGATAACTTGTCCTTCCCTTAAGTCCATATCCACGCGACTCCATGGAATCAGAAGTTTCTATTGAATTCTCAAGTGACCAGGATATAAGTATTGATATTTCTTTTATTCTATGTCTGATTTTTTCAATAAAACCCATGAACGCATACAACACATTTTCTTTTTACTATACAGATTATTATATCTTCCCATTCCTACCTGACCTTCGTGTATAACTCTATACCTCTGTCTCATAAGCGGAATAAACCTTAATATCATAGTAATCATCATTGCAAGTGTCGGAGATAATCTGCCGATAAGATACATCCATTTCTCGGAGTCCATAAGTATTCTCATAACCGTACACCAGTTAAATACCGTTATAAGAAGCATGGCAATTACAAGTCCGTATATATAACCTTCAAGATATACCGCTCTGTCATTTACATAATACAGCACAGTCTTTCCGCTTCCTGAAAACACCGGCTGTATACCGACTGTAAATATAATTACAGATATATCAGGTACAATATTTTTCCTAAGCTCTGAAAGCCCTTTCAGATAGCCCATAACAATAATTGAAGTTATACATGATATGGCAAGCAGATACGGGTTCATCGTAATCATAGTTATAACGAGTACTGCTGCAATATAAAAGCCGACAGCAGGATGTATCTGGTCGATATACTTTCTTTCCATACACATCTCTCCTTCCGGCTAAATCTCTAATACATATGATATACTTCATAATATAAGCTATGGTGCATAATAATACCACACAATAGCATCTCCATTTTCCACATTATAAGAACTTGCAGTTTTCATAGGAACTTTGCCATTCACACTGTACATCCATCCTGACCACCTTCCTACCATCATCTCCTCAAGTCCTGCTATCGCAGTTACATATACACCGCCATACTGTGTTGTCCATTTGGTATCCACACTTATGCCATTCATATTGGCTGCTGCTGATAACACGTCATAGGCACTAATGCCTTCATATCCCGAATAAGATATCTGGCCTAATATAATTCCACTATCTGGTATAAGCTCTCTTATTCCTGGATTATCTATGGACGACTTTTAGCTGTCGCCTCATCGCACCTTATCTCTATTGTACAGGATATAATTGCTGGCTTCTTATCAGCTTTGTCACTGCCGCTGTCTGAATTATCATCCTTAGAAATGTCCTCGCCACCTGTACTGCTGCTATTCTGACTATCTCCACCACTCTGGCTGTTATCGTCTTTGATGCTGACATTATCACTAACAACGACATTTTCTCCTGCACCAGCATTATAATCACTGTTGCCAGTATCGTCTTTTTCATTCTCCTGCTCAGATGAATTATTGAACATTTCGGACATTATATCCGTATCATCTGACGGATTATTATCGTCACCGGCGCCATCATCCCGCGTAGCACTGCTCTCTTTATTATCCACTTCATCCTTTGTGGTGCTGTTTAACAGGTCACTTATACTCTGCTGCTCCTGCACCAGATTATTGGCATCCGACCTGTACTGCCTTACACTTCTTATTCTTATATTCGCTGCAAATAATACTGCTATCGCAACGATTACAACAATAACACCTATTATTCTATACTTTTATACTTATCAAACATACCTTTTATTACTATATTACCCTCATTAAAATTCACACAAGCCATAAACACCTAAGGCTCACATAAAATATAATACTTACGATATTTATACTTTAACACTTATATTATCTGCTGACTGCAAATATATATAACACTCACGCACTACATTATACATTATCATATTTTAAAATCTACTATTATCACACCACGTCTTTTCTTTTGTTAAAGTGATAAGAGATTAGTCTGGCTTGCTATTTCCTCTATTGCCTTGATTACACCAACAACCTGCTTAGAAGATTCCTGAATATTTTTATCGGTAATTTTTTCTATATCTTTAGCCATAGGACTAAGCTGTGCAACAAGATTGTTCATATCCTCAAACATAGAACTCTTCGTTGTTCCCAAGTCATTGGCATGTTCAATATGTGCAAGAACCTGCTGAAGCTGCTGCTCCTGATTATCAAAACAGTCTTTAACCTCTGAAAGTTTCTTCTCTGATGAATGTGTAACTTCACCAATCTCTTCCTGTACCTGCCCTGCTCCGTCTGCTGCCTGTATTATCTGTTCAAACACTCCATATGCCGCATCAGCATCTTCAACATTCTTTCCAAATGCTGACTGTGACTCCTCAATATTAGTATTAAGCTGTTCTGTTCCATGTTCTACATCAGAAATACTTCCCTGAACCGTACTTACAAGAGTCTTAATCTCATCCGCAAGATTTTTGACTTCATTGGCAACGACAGCAAAACCTCTTCCCTGCTCGCCTGCTCTTGCCGCCTCAATCGAAGCATTAAGCGCAAGCATATTAGTCTGGTTAGCGATTGCTATAATCTGCTGCATACAATCCTTAATCTGCTGTACAGATGTCTGAACTCCGCCAAATGTGCTCTTTATCTCATCAAAGCTCTTACTTACATCGGCCGAACTGCTCTTTAAATCATCTATTTTCTGCTGTGCCTCTCCTACCGATGCAACGATTTCATTCTTTACACTATCAAAACTTGTTGCTATCTGTCCTACATCAGCAAATACTGACGATAATTCCTGTACCTGGTCTTTTAATCTTTCATTTTCATTAGTTGCAAGCTTAAAAGCCTTCTGCACTTCTGACATCTCATCAAGCGACTCTACTTCCCTTTGTGCAAGCTGCCTCTGATATTCAAGAATACTGTCAGCTACATGCACTATCGGATGCATGTCCAAAGGTACCTTCGTTTCATTTACAACATTTATTTCTTTCTGTGCTTTTGATTTTCTACCGAACATATAATCATCTCCTCTTTCTATCATCTGCTTTTAGCTGCTGACTCATATTTAATTCACAGCATTTTTAAAACGGACTTTAAACAGTAACATTTATTCAAATACAACACAAGTCATTGTCTGGTTGACAAACTGCTGGTTATAATGCTCACCATAACCTATCAGTCCGGCATGGTCGCCCAATACCGACATAGACTTAAGATATGTATCAAAATAATGTTCCTGCGTGAAGAGTAAGTACCTGAATACACAATTAATAGAAAATACACCTGATATGTGCGCAAAATCTTTCTTTATCTGATTAATAGTATTTTCAACAACCTGGGATATATCCTGTGATTCAAGCAATGTAAGAACATCAGAATCATTGACCTGACGATAACACTCAAGCTTATCGCCAACAACCTCTTTAATAGATATTATGCATATATCCTGACCATTCATCTTACCTAATGGATTTTTAATGTCTGTGTCGCCATCTCTTTATCACCGATATTTAATATATCCTGATATACTTTCTTTGCTGGTTTTCCATTAAGTTCTCCTATAAGATACTTGCTGCGGTCAGTTTTAGATGCAATAAAACGACAATCTGGAACCTGTTTATATATATTTTCCTTATAAACTTTAATCTTACCCTCATTATTGCGGATAAGCGCGTATACGTCAGCATCGGCATAAACTTTGCCATTAACTGATACTTTTATCCGTCACCAGTTCCGCCTACAAGGGATATATGTTTCTTTCCAAGAACACTATATATTGTAGTAAGTACACACGCATCATTGCCGGAACAGAAGTCAAGGCATACTGTGTTACTCTCTGAGGCACCAACCTTACTTATATCTGACTCAAGTCTTCCGATGTACTTTACCGGCATAGTTGAAGCCTCCTCAAGCACATTAGTTACTACATTTAAGTTGCCATCCATGGCAATAACTGCCACACCATTATCTACAGCAACTGTCTGTCCATCCGTAGCTTCCACCTATACAGCCAATACTTGGAACACCGGGAAATGCTGCTCTAATTCCTCTACGTGCTTCTCAAACTGTTCCTTATTAGACATTAATAATAATAACTTTGGCGCAGTAATCCCACTAAGAGCCTGTGCCAGATTTCCGCCCTTATCTACCCTGTATATCTGTTTCACGTCATTCACCTTTCAAAATAGTCTTTGTAATATGTCAACGTAATTATAGTACAGCTTATTTACGTTTTCAACTATCATAATTCGCCAGATATTTTTATCATTAATTTTAAGGTGAACTTTCTAACTGTTTAATTCTTCAGGCTTTCACATCAAAGGCTGTCATTTCTGGCATATATATGCCTTTCTCCTTTGTCAGCTTAAGCTTCCCCGATACTTTTATTCATTATGCCATAACTTTTGCGCTCATTATACCATAATGTTATGGCAATTATATTATTTATATTTTCACTTATTGCCAATTCAATAGTATAATAACTGTCGAAATAAAAATATAAGAAAGGTCGGATATTTATGATAGAAAAACAATATTTCCCCGTGAAGAAAAGCTGAAGTTTTATTTGATAAAATCAAAAGCGATTCGTGGGCATATAACAAGCTTTTCAGACATTCTGCGATAATTTATTCTGCAATGATGATTCTGGAACGGAAATTTCGCCACTAGAATTTACCGAAGCATTATTTAACTGTTATATTAATAAAGATTTATCGGCATTTCTTATGGCTATAAGCCAGAACACACTGTTTGACTTACTGAGGAATTCTTTTCTTATTCCATATCGTTTCAATGCTGACGGAAAACAAAATCCTATTATTATGACTGACGATAATGGTATGCTCTTATCAGAATATAAAAATGTAGTCCACGAAAAGATTATCAGCATTTTTATAACATTTATAAAAATCTTCATAATAATAAAATATATATTTCGCCAAAGCTTACAGATACAGCCACAAATATGGTGATGACCCATCTGTTATTGAACAGCAGATTCTTGAAGAAAATACAGGAATACTGCTTATACGCGAACTTCCTGACACGGTAAAGCTTAAGGAAACCGAAGCTGAAGCCTACAGCGCCGTATGGGATCTTATGCTTAAGCTTGAGAAAAATCTCCCTATGGCATACATCTTCTATGGTCAGGACTCATATGTAGATAATAACAGGCATTTTGATGAATTGGGAATATTTCTCCCTAATTCTATCTTTTGAAAAATCTTGAAAATCACGTTAAGAAAGCTGAGGAGATTATATATGCCAAAGACTAATTATATAGATATTATGGAAAAAATCATATGGAAATACCCTGGCATGATTATACCAATTCTGACAGCAATGCACTGATTGCCGATGCTGACCTTATCGAAAAGGCTTCTGTTATCGGACGTGTCGGCTTGATTATGCTTTCGTGTGGTACTGGTGCGTGGCGTGTGCGTACATCTATGAACAGACTTTCCAAGGAGCTTGGCGTAACCTGTACTGTTGATGTTGGACTTATGTCTATTGAATTTAACTGTTTTGACGGAAATGACTGCGTTTCCCAGTCACTCAGCATAGCTAATACAGGTGTCAACACATCAAAGCTTTACCGTATGGAGCAGTTTGTCGATAACTTTCCAAACGAAGAAGCTCATCTTACCGGTGAAATAATTCATAAACGTCTGGATGAAATTGAACAGATACATACCCTGTATTCACCGGTCAAGCTTGGACTTGCCGCTGCTCTTGCGTGCTGTGCCTTTACATTTCTTCTTGGTGGCGGACCTATTGAAATGCTTTTGCTTTTATCGCCGCCGGTGCAGGTAATCTGATAAGAACAAAGCTTATTAAGCACCATTTTACTTTATTTTTAAATATAGCTGCCTCTATATCAGCTTCGTGTCTTATATATGCAATACTGCTTAAACTCGCTATTCTGCTGTTTAACATACCGTCAGTACACGAAGCCGGATATATATGCTCTATGCTCTTTATAATACCCGGCTTTCCATTTATCACAAGTGGAATTGACCTTGCCAAGCTTGACCTTCGTTCAGGTATTGAAAGACTTACTTATTCAGCAATCATAGTTCTTGTGGCAACTGTATTTGCGTGGATTATGGCATTAATTCTGCATTTACAGCCTGAGGAATTCTCCAGCCTGAATATTGGCAATATAACTCATCTTATTTTAAGATTAATTGCAAGCTTCTGCGGTGTATTTGGATTTTCAATTATGTTTAACAGCTCTATTCCAATGGCAGCAACCACTGCTGTTATAGGTGCTATTGCCAACACACTCCGTCTTGAACTTGTTGACTTTACTGCCATACCTGCTGCCGCAGCCGCATTTATCGGAGCTGTAACTGCCGGACTGCTCGCTTCATTTATTAAAAATATAATGGTTATCCACGTATATCATTAACCGTGCCTTCCATCGTTATTATGGTTCCCGGACTTTACCTGTACCGTGCAATATATAACTTTGGAATTATGTCACTGACAGAAGCGGTTTCGTGGTTCATATCCGCAGTTATGATAATAATAGCACTTCCACTTGGACTTATATTTGCAAGAATTATAACTGACCGCACCTTCCGTTATTGTACATAATAATATAATAACAGCCACCAGCTTTATTGTGATATGCTCCTGTCAGGTAAACAGGTTATTATGCTGGTGGCTGTTATCACATTATTAATTATCCGTCTATTGCTTAAAATATTCCTCGAATAACCTGTCAATCTCCTTCCACCCTTCGCACCTCACAAACCTGTCATCAGGAAGCTCTTCGTGTATATTCCAAGGGCGGTCAAACACTGCTACCTTACAATTATCAAAATGCATAACGTGCTCAAAAGCTGAAGGTGAGTCTTCTATTGCAAAATCAAACATCATATTATAAAGCTGCTCTAAAGTCATATTATATACATAGTCCTGTTTACTGCTTTCACGACCATATTTATCAACGCAGTATAATGGAACTCTTTTAAGATTGTGTTCATCAAGCCATTTTCTTGATGGCTCATACGAATTAAAAGGTCTTCCCGTGATAATAAAGATTTCGTGGCCTTCATCAACCCATTTATTAATAGTATCTGCTGCCCTGTAGTTTCCTCATAATTTAACAGATTTTCTGGCAGATGTCCTGCCTTCATCATCTCTTCATACTGTTCATCACTCAAATCAAAAGTCTTTTTCAGATTAAAAACTGCACTTCACGGTAAGGCACATCAATCCCGAATAATTCTTTTGCAATTTTTGTAAAATATTTTGCTGTTTCACATAATACATCGTCAAAATCTATATATACTTTCATGTATGTTTTCCTTTCATCTCATATAATAAACCTAACCTTGTCTATTCTAATACAGCATAGCAGGCTCAATAACAAACTTAACTTAAAGCACACACCCTAGTTATTAATGTTCCCTGTGGGAATCAAACCCTCAACTGCCCCTTAGGAGCTCGAGATACCACTGTAAATACATACAATGATTAGTCAACCTAAGTCAAGGAAATCCTTGGTTTTCTTATTAGATTAACTATATTATAACGTGCTGTAGGTCGGATGTCGATGATTTTTGACCATATTTATTGTATATTGTCACAGCTTAATTGCCGAACGTGTTAACGCAACAATTACTTTACAGCACTAAAAAGATGCACTAGGAAACCAGTATCATAAAAGACAGCACCAATCAAATCATGGCACTGCCTCTTTTCTTACTTCTTTATTATTTCAGATATTTATTCTTCCTCTGAACCACTCTTTTTCCTTACATAGAGCACTGCTCCAAATATAATCAATATAATACAGATACCTATAATAATGATTATCGTATTATTCCATGTATATTTTGAAGTGCTGTCATCTGTCTTAGGTGCAGGAATGGTTTCATCAGATTTGTTGTCTGCCTGACCGTTATCACTCATAATATTGGCTTCTACAACGATTGTGTAATCAGATGCGTGTGTAAAGGCAAGTTCCACATTTCCATCCGGATCAATCTGTCCGGCACTGACGAACTCCAGCTTTCCCGTCTGCTCGTTGTAGTAGAACAGGTTTGCATACATACCTGAGTTCTTTGGCTCCATATTGACGGTCAGTGTGGCTGTAAATCCAAACTCTCCGTCATAAGCAAGAGTCAGATTCACAGAATACCTCTCACCTGAAACCTTGTTTATGACATCTACAGGAATAGATTTTCCTGCGGGTTGCGTAGTTAATCTCTTCTCCATTGATAAGTGTCAGCGTATCTTCTAATGCATGGATTGCCATGATACACACCAGATAGGTACGATGCACTTTCAGAAAATATTCCCCGACCTGCCTCCATTGCCTCTAAGGTGCTTCTTGTCTTATATACGCTTCCACTTGTCACATGGATGTAACAGTCATTCACCGATGCCTTGATATATAGTATATCTGCGACATCGATTACCACCCGCTTATGATTTGCCTTGATTTCCAGTGTTTTCTTAAACTGCATGATAACTGTTACTCCTTGTGTCTTACAGATTTGTTATTATTTTACTGTATTTTTTGGTATGGCAATGGGGTAGTCAAGTCTTGGAATTCTAAATTTTCATCTCTGCTATTATACGTTCTTCCCTCTGCCTCTCTTCACAATAATCCCAAAAGTCTTTCCAGCTCAATCTCTACAACTCTTTCATCCTAATCCAGCAATTCCTTCTTTTCTTCCATAGGCAACTTCCTTTCCCTGAACGCACTCGCGATGCTCTCTCGTTGTCGCGACATTCGTCAAAGTCTCAAGCAAGCTTGACCTTGACTCATTGCTCACGCAAAAGCCCGTTCAGAATAGATTGTTTTATCTAATCTGAACGGACTCTTCCGACAGGCCTGATACCACAGGCAAGAATATAGTGTTTTTCACTGCTTTTCATATTTACAAAATAGAAGGTACAATGCACCAATCACAATAGTTGCCAATATCAACCATATTTCAATGGCTTCTATTGCATCCATTTTATTTTAAAATAGAATTTTCCAAAGCAAAATTAAAATAGAACCAACCGTCAAGGAAGTCCCAAAATTCTCAACACCTTTTGAATTTAGATATTTATCAAATTTTTCCGTTCCTAAAATTCCTAACATAAGAATCAAACATAGCAGTACATATATTCCATTTACGTATAATGGTAATTCGCTTCTAAAATATTCATAAAGCTCCTTAAAAATTGTAATAATTACAATAAACCCTGCTACAAATGAGGCCTTCACGGATCAAAATTGTAATTTCTCTCGTTGTTTCTTTTTACTTATTTTCTTTTGTGTGATTTCCCATATCTTATAACCTTTCCATTTGTTTCAATACCATATTTTCACTCTCATACTACAATAAAAGAGCCCGACGCATCAAGCTCTTTCAAGGTGTTGTCCGAAGACGTCCACCGCAATTCATAGATATAATATACCATATGGTCAAAATTTATGCAAGTTCTATCAGGAATTACTAATAAAATTTTGTAATTGCCTAAGATGAGAACGTTGCTGGGTTCCCAAAATTTGATTACATACGTTTGCTGGAAGCTGATTACGTAATTCATCAGTCAATGAAATAAACGCATTCAAAAATTGTTTACATGTTGTCTTGGATTCTCCCATTTTTCTCAAAACATATGTCAAAGAATAATGTACGCATAAATATATTTAAAATCAAAATTTACAATTCCAACTTCTGCTTCTAACAGAGCCACTAATCTTTGATTTATCTTACCCGTTCTGAATCTTGTATCAAAAATAATATTATTATGTGCAACCGCATTTCTAAGATCTTTAAGCTCATATATAATATATTCTGTTATTTTCCCATCTGCATCAAGATTACTTGGGAGGTGCAATGTCGCCGATGTATACAATTTAACATCCGAATTTGCACATGCAAAAATGTACCAAATTCTCCAAGAGTAAGAGATTCAAATATTGCCCATATCGGTATTGATTTATCTGCATCAAAAATGATTCACTGTTTTTATTATTTCCATAATCTCGAATCAATGCACTATTTATCTTACCTTTGAGCATCATTCTCTTAGCATATTGTTTATGATACATATCACTTCCCGGAGTATATGATCGATAATCAGTAATTGATTTGTTAAAAATAGCATCCAAATTCTCCGATTTTGCGTTTTTCAAAGTTGATTCAATAACATAACTTTTAGAGCATTTTCAATAAACATTACTTTAGGGTAAAAGAGCTTTTAACTTCATATCAAATTTATTCAATGCAATAATTTCATCTAAAGATGTAAATGAAATTCTCTGACTTGGTATACGAATAAAACGATAGCCCTTAAATCCATGATAATATCCCATATTTCGTAAATCCTGTGCCTGATTACTTTTAACAGCAATATTGTGTTTGCTCCTCAAATATTTCATTAACTGGTTTATTGTTAACATTACTTTCCCTTCCATGTATGTGCTATATATCTTACAAAATTCTCCCAAATATCCTTCCATTTTCATATATATTAACATAAAAACAGCGATACTGTATAGATAATTTATCCATACAATATCGCAATTTTATAGTTTCATGTCTTCATTGTTTTGCCAGTGACACAAACAACGCAGCCATCTCTGGATTTCCCAGTACATTCATCAGCAGCTCTGCATCCACTCCATCCGGTACAGTAATTGTACTGCTGCCTTCATCCTGATTTTCATCTGCAGATTGAAATTTTCTTTATAAAAGGCATTCTCCATAAGCCCCGCATTTCATCATGAAGCCAACAGACCGGAACATCTAAATATGCCGCAACGGTATTCCAGACATTACTACGATCTCTATAGAATGGCCAGACCCCAGTAAAGATGTTGCTTTTCTCACATAGACCTTCTGAAAACAGTCGTTGACTTTAAAATGAAATTTTATCCAAGAGCATGGATAAGTATCCGGAAGCAATTCCTTTAAAAGCATCTGAAACAGTTATTTTATCATCAATGGTAATTACTCCATTTACAAAGCAAAACGGAAATAGCACAGAAAAGCAGCAATGACATTTCTCATGTCACTGCTGCTTTGTCTAATGTTCCCTGGGGATCGAACCCTCAACTGCCCTTAGGAGGGCCGTTATATCCATTTAACTAAGGAAACCTATCCAAGTGCCTATCGTATGTTACCGATAAAGCACTTAATATTATAACATAACTATTGCTTAAAAGCAACACTTCCCTGAAGCCATATCTGACCCTTAAATCTTCTTCCAATATCGGGCTCACCAAGAAGGTCTGCTTTATTCACTGCAACCGTTATATTAAGATTATTACATTCGATAACCATAATATAGACTATTTCCTTTGTATAATGGTTAGTTTCCTCCGTAAGTTCAAGAATTTCACCAACAACCTGATACTGGTCGCACTCAACTCCACAAGGCATAAAAGACGAATCGACTATTGTAAATACATCCTCTTTTAATATACGCTGTGAAAGCTGGTTATATGTATCGATATCCTCAATAGTAAGATTTTCAATTGCTGCTTCATCACCATTTTTAGCTGCCTGAATAAGCTTCTCCTTTATCCCGCTCTCTTTGCCTTTACAGGCTCTACTTTCCTATGAGAAGGTAAAAGTATCATGCCCCGAGAGAAAGTGCCGTTAAGCTCACCCTTCGGTTTTGATAGGTATTTTATACAGTGTGCCTTTAGTATCTATATTATATTCCTTCTGATTTAATCCGTCCTTATCAAATATAAATTCAAGATAATCCATAACATTCTGTAAGTAGAATATAAGCGTAACTCCTGTCTTTGACTCATCGCATACAACTGCAAACGATTCTTTATCGAGATGTCTTTCTATTGTTATCTCATCATTATCACAGCTTGTTTTTCCAAGTATAAAAGGAAAATAATACTCATATATGAATTCATCACCTTTAAATCTGCCATATATATATAATCCTGTAGATTCACTTACCCTGACTATAACAGCTCCTCTGTTAAGCTTAGTATTCTTTATTACAAAACCTTTTTCTATACTGTCCAGTATTCCGGCGTGAATCATCTCTTCCTCAAAATCCGCATCAAGATACTGGAATCCTATAGCCCTTATATATAAATTCATAATTATCCTTCTAAATATATTTCTTATTATCTTAAACTCTGCACCTATTCGGTATCAATAATAAATACTGTGAGATACTTCATAAGGTCTTTTTCTACATTGTCCTCATACTCTGAACCGTCTGCGTGCTTTAACATCTTAATAACCGGTCTGTCTGTAAACTTGTGATTCTGCCTTACAACAACGCCTGACTCGCCCTCACTTGTTATAACCTTTATACCAACAGGATATACCGCAACTGACTCAAGAAGCTTATCTGTCATCATTGCATCATACTTTATGCCCTGATTAGCCTTTATGTACTCTATCGCCTCATATATCTTAAGCTTTGGACTGCCAACCCCACTTATAAGGCTGTCAAAGTCATCACACAAAGACACAAGCTTTACCTCTGTCTTTATCTTTTCACCCTTATGCTGGAATGGATATCCCTTTCCGTCTATTCTTTCGTGGTGCAGAAGAATAATCTCTTTTGCTATGTCAGGAATCCAGTCCTCATCCTGAAGAGAACTGTAGCCAAATATAGTATGTTTCTTGTATTCCAGCGCATCCTTTGTATTCATATACGTTTCATTGGTATTCATATAAGGCACCTTGATGTAGCGCAGACCTATATCGTGAAGTATCGCACCTATTGATATATTACGCACTTGACGTTCACTCATTTTCAGTCTGAGTGCCATAATTGTTGAAAGCGCACACACGTTAATACAATGTGTATACATATCTGTAGAAAGATTTCTCATCTCAGTTATATTCGTGATAACTTCCGGCTCCTCTATAACTGACTCGATAATCTTCTCAGCCTCTTTTCCAAGCACTTTAAGGTCATTATTATGCTTGTAAATGTGTTTTCCAGCACATTTTCATAATAACTCTTGAGTTGCTTGCTGTTTCTTCAACCTTGTAAATGTGATGGTCCTCCATATAACTGTCTGACTGCTTATGTATTGCAAAGCTGCTGTCATAAACCTCATCACCAGTGCTATCTATATAGCCAGCACTGACAATATTACCACCTGATATATTGTCACTATCATCAATACTGACTCCCATTACACTTTTTATTATCAGCTGTTTCTGATTTCACATTTTCTATATCATGATCTTGCTCATCAGAAACATTTACGTCATATTCTTCATTATTTGTATCTAAAAATTCTTCTTCAGAACCTATAACAATGTGTCTGTAATCATCCTTACTGATTACCTCTTCTGGATAATCCTTTATAAAAGTCTTTATCCCTAAACGAATCACTCTGTTTATAAGCTCTGGCTTTAATTCAACATCTGCATGTATAAGCACTGTTCCGCTATCTGTCACTATAGGAAGGGCCACTATCTCATTACCCTTAAGATTTTTACCTTGACCTTTTCATACATACTCCATTCCAGCTTACGAGCTACATAATATAACAACACGAATAAATCGTACACTCAACTGTTCCCATTACATATCTTACGAACACATTTAACGCTATAAATGTAATAGCTTTATATATTTATAAAGATAACACAAATCCGTCCATATATCAAATAACCGTGTCAGAATTTAATAACCTTTTGATATAAATAGCTACTAAATACTGGCACGGTATATTAATATTAATATTCTGTTTAAATGAACTTACTTGCTAAGCTCTGTCTTTCCGCCCATATATGGCTGAAGCGCTTTAGGAATTTTAACACTTCCATCCGCCTGAAGATTGTTCTCTAAAAATGCGATTAACATTCTTGGATGCAACAACTGTATTGTTTAATGTATGTGCAAAGTACTTCTTCTTATCTGGACCCTGTACTCTTATTTTTAAACGTCTTGCCTGAGCATCTCCTAAGTTAGAGCAGCTTCCTACTTCAAAGTATTTCTGCTGTCTTGGTGACCATGCTTCTACGTCAACAGATTTTACTTTCAGATCTGCAAGATCTCCGGAGCAGCACTCAAGTGTACGTACCGGAATATCCATAGAACGGAAAAGATCTACTGTATTCTTCCACAGCTTATCAAACCACATCTTGCTTTCTTCTGGTTTACATACAACGATCATTTCCTGTTTTTCAAACTGATGAATTCTGTAAACACCACGTTCTTCAATACCATGTGCTCCTTTTTCTTTTCTGAAGCATGGAGAATAACTTGTAAGAGTTTTTGGAAGCTCTTCTTCTGGTGTAATTGTATCAATAAATTTACCAATCATAGAATGCTCACTTGTTCCGATCAGATAAAGGTCTTCTCCTTCAATCTTATACATCATAGCATCCATCTCAGCGAAACTCATAACACCTGTTACAACATTGCTTCTGATCATATAAGGATATACAGTATGTGAATCCTCTGTTGATCATGAAATCTCTTGCATAAGCGATAACTGCAGAATGTAATCTTGCGATATCTCCCATCAGATAATAGAATCCATTACCTGCAACCTTACCAGCCGCATCAAGGTCAATACCATCAAACTTCTGCATAATCTCTGTATGATATGGAACTTCGAAATCCGGAACAACCGGCTCACCGAATCTCTCAACTTCTACGTTTTCACTATCATCCTTACCAATCGGTACAGATGGATCGATGATATTTGGGATTGTCATCATGATCTTAGTAACCTTTTCGTTAAGCTCTGCTTCCTTTGATTCAAGCTCTGCTAATCTGTCAGCGCTTTCTGAAACCTGTTTCTTTACTTCTTCTGCTTCTTCTTTTTTACCCTGTCCCATCAGTGCACCGATCTGCTTAGAAAGCTTGTTCTTGTTAGCTCTTAACTCATCAGCTTCTGTCTGTGCAGCTCTTGCCTGTGCATCAAGCTCAATAACTTCATCAACTAAAGGTAACTTTCTATCCTGAAACTTGTTCTTTATATTCTGCTTTACTATGTCTGGATTTTCTCTGACAAACTTTAAAATCTTACCTCCAAAATCTGTATTCGTAATCATACTTTATTAATTATGCACCTTTTATACATAATTTCCAGTATTTTATTACGTAGTTTTATTTTTATTTATTTGTTTTATCGGTATATATCTGTGTATATAACATTGTTTTTATCTTTAACTTATATCCATTTTATTTTAGTTTAAACATATTTTTGTCTAAATATATTTTAAAATCATAATAGATATGTGGCATTGTAACACATATAAATCAGGTAGTATTTTAAATTAGCTACTATAATTAGCTACTATAAATGAGTAAATTTAAAATATTGCACAAGCATGTCTGCGTTAAAAGACATATTTTCCATAATCTATTGAAATGTATATAATTGTACAAAAAGCAAATTATTTTGTGTATCTGCTCATTTATAGTTAGCTATCTGAAATCTTATAGTATACTTCTTACTTATTATTTACGTTATTAACTATATCATTTACTTCCTGACTAAGTGCCTCATCGCCCATTCTTCCGGCAACAGCCTGATTAAGTGCTTTTTCTTCTTCTCCACCAAGCTCTATAAATGACTTACCATTAATAATTTCTTTTATATATGCAAAACAGCCATTATTACTGTGCATTACATTTAAAAGATAACCGTTATTATTACTATCAAGCATACACAATGCAAAGCTTAACTTACCACCCATTTCATGAAATGCATCATACTTTACAATTCCTATTTTATGGAATGTGTACTGCATTTTCTCATAAATATCCTTGATTGCATCTGTATTGTCTGTATATGTTTCCTTAAGAAGCTTAACATCATCAGTATACGCTTTTATAATCTGTTCTATACTCTTTCCTTCAGAACCTTCCATCATCATATTGTACTTTTTCTTCATAGATGATGACTTAGCGATTGCAACTATTGATAACACAATAGATATAATAAGTAATACAGCAATACCTATTAAAACATATAATGTTTCTACGCTAAACAGTCCAAATACATCTAACATCTGTTTTTCCTCGTACTTATATAGTAGTAGTTTTTATTGACCCTCTCCAAGGTCACTTGTTTTTATTTATGTATTTTGTATCTATATATATTAAACTAAAACAAACAGTGGCACAATGTTTTATGCTAATTATTATTTAATTTTCTTAACATATCATATATTCTTTCAAGTTCAGCCTGAGAATAATAATCAATTTCAATTTTTCCTTTATTATTACTCTTATTTTTGATTATTACCTGAGTGCCAAGTATATTTTTTAGCTTCTGTTCTATATCTCTGTACACAAAATCATTTGCTGGGAGTTTTTCTTTCTTTTCCGGTTCATCAAGACTTTTCATGAGTTTTTCTACTTCACGCACACTTAACTTTTCATCAAATATTTTCTGTGCAATCATATACTGCTTATCATTATCATCTATTGATAAAATTGTTCTTGCATGTCCACTGCTTATTTTACCTTCAATGACCATGTCCTGAACTCTTTCATCCAGTTTTAATAAACGTAATGCATTCGTTATAGCTGCTCTCGACTTAGACACCTTTTCTGCAACTTCATCCTGCTTCAATCTGTAATCTTTAATAAGTCTTTGATAAGCTCTTGCTTCTTCTATCGGATTCAGGTCTTCTCTCTGAATATTCTCTATAAGAGCTATTTCCATTACTTCCTGCGATGAATAATCTTTTATTATAACTGGAACTTCCTTTACTCCTGCAAGCTTTGCCGCTCTCCATCTTCTTTCACCAGCAATTATTTCATAATAATCATCCTTTTTGCACTAAAAGTGGCTGCAATACACCATATTGCTTTATTGACTCAGATAATTCAATTAACGCATCCTCATCAAATACTTTTCTTGGCTGGTCTTTATTAGGTTCTATAAGTGACAACTTAACTTTTGTTTCAACTGGAACTTTTACCTCTTTTACAACTTCCTTTACAACTTCTTTTACTACAACATTGTCTTCTTTCTTTTCTCTTCAACATTGATAAGATTAGAAATTCCTCTTCCCAAACCACCTTTTCCTTTAGTTTTTGAGCTTGATTTTGCTGGACTCTTTGTTTCTGTTGATTTAGCAGGCATATTTATTCTCCTTTAATTAATTTTATTTCTTATAATTTTATTTCTTGTCTCTTTCCATAACTTCCTGTGCCAATAACCTATAGCTTTCCGCACCTGTTGACTTTGTATCATATATGTTAATAGGTTGACCATAACTAGGTGCCTCTGCCAATCTTATATTTCTTGGAATTATTGTCTTGTATATAGTCTGATTAAGATTATCCTTAACATTTTCCACTACCTGAAGAGAAAGGTTAGTTCTTGAATCAAACATTGTAAACACAACGCCTTCCATTTCAAGTTTTTATTAAGTTTTTCTTAACAAGATTAATTGTATACATAAGCTGTGTTAATCCCTCAAGCGCATAATATTCACACTGTATTGGCACAAGCACAGTGTCAGCTGCTGTCATTGCATTTACCGTAAGCATGCTAAGTGAGGGAGGACAATCCATAATTATATAATTATATTTTTCCTTATTTTTGATATTTCATCTTTTAATACATATTCTCGTCTTTCTACATTTATTAAGTCAATCTCTGCTCCAGCGAGATTAACATTTGCTGGAACCACATCAAGATTATCATATACATTGTCTATGATAGCATCTTTTATGCTGCTTTCTCTTAAAATCACATCATATACTGTATTTTCCGCATTATCTTTATCTATGCCAACTCCGCTTGTTGCATTACCCTGCGGGTCAATATCTATAAGCAGAACTTTTGACCTGCTTCAGCAAGACATGCTGACAAGTTTATGGCTGTTGTTGTCTTGCCAACTCCACCTTTTGGTTGGCAATTGCTATAACTCTCCCCATATTTAACCTCTTTCTATTTTATATTTGCCTCTGTGTTTTGTATTAAATCATATAATGTTTCACGTGAAACATATATTATTTGCATCTATAATTCAAATAATCAATTCATATATAAACCTGTTTATATTACACTTATATTATTTAAAGATAATAATTATTTCTAAGAAATTAAATCGAATTATGTTTCACGTGAAACATAATTTAATTATTATTTTATAGTTACCACCACTTTACAACTTTTTATCAATTATTATGCTATGAATATTCTGCCTTATCAAGATGAATACTTTGTCCAATACCATACCAAAAGTGTACAGTATTTTCTTCTTGAGATAAGTAAGGATATCAGCAGCCAGATATTTTGCCACTTTCGTAAAAATATCGAAACGTACATAAAATCAAATGCTGTGACAAAGGCTTTAAAACAGCTGATTTGGCAGCAAATCTATCATATATAAAGTTGTAAACTGATGTATAGTTACTATAAATGAGCAAATTTAAAATTTTTCACAAGTATGTCCGCATTAAAAGCATATTTTTCATAATCTATTGAAATGTATCTGTGATATAAACAAAGACAAATTATTTTCGTGCATTTTCTGTACTTGCTTATTTATAGTATAGTTATTTATATTTTATTTTAAGTAATCAAAACCATCCATTTATATATTATAAAAGACATATTTTATATAAAATTCAAAGCAATTACTTAAGATATACAAAATTGTATATCACTTAATCTACATTAACTTTATATTAATAAGGTTAATCCAAGTTATAATTTATTATTAATATTTAGATGATTATAAAAATAATATATTCCAAATCATTACAAAACAATATAAAATCGCAAGCAACTAATATTTTTATTATTAACTCAAACTTCGCACATTAAAATGTGCCTATACACCTTGAAAATTCAATAATAACTGGCATAAAAAGCATGAAGCCAAAGGTTTTGGTATAATTGAGTTGTCTAAAACAATTACAAACCGGAGGCCATGCTATGAATAAAAGTATAACACAAGCGACTCAAAATGATAAGCAGATTTCTGAATCTATCAAAGTTTTTCACAAAGTTTCATATTTCCTCAGCCTTGAAGGCGGTCAATACCTGCAAAGGAAAGGTGCTCCTGTAGCGGAGATTTTTCAATACATGTTTCTGCTGATTTTCTCCAACAGAAGTATGTATATGAGTCTGCTCACAGGAAAAATACCCTGATTTTGCACACTTAATCAGTTTAAACTTTTGAATTATTCTTAATATGCATAGAAATTCTTATTAGTACTACTATCATTTCACTACACTATTCCCAAGTTATATCAAAATACTTTTCAAAATATGTTTCACGTGAAACATATCAATATTATTCTTAATCAGATAACTACAATATAAATCTATAATTATAACAAAAGTATTAATTTCTTAGTTAGCTCTATTTTTCACTCCACATTATAATGACATTTCATAATAAATATTGTAAATAAATTCATTTAATATTAAAACATTCATTTATTTTCTGTATCAGACCAGTCACAAGTTTAAAGTCTTGTCATATAAGCACAAACAACTTTGAATATTTTTGATCTTTATATCATTCTAGCCGCTGTTAATTTTAAATTTTTAATATACTACTATAAATGAGCAAATACAGAAAAATGCACAAAATAATCTGCTTTTGTTTGTATCTCAGATACATTTTAAAAGATTATGAAAAATCTGTTTTCTGATGCGGACATAATTGTGCAACACATAATATTTAATTACATTTATTAGTCTAATACGAAAATATATATTTTCAATACAAAAGAAGTTTTATTACATTTCAGTTAGATTGTTTCACGTGAAACATATATTAAAACTGGTATAAAATATTGCTAATACAATATTTCATACCAGTTTGTTAAATTTCATAATATAAACTTCTATTATCACTTATAACATTATAAAAAGCATCAACATCTACAATTACCTTTATCAATCACTTTAATGTTATTATATCATTCTTTAGCAAAAACTGCTGCCTGTGTTCTATCAGATACATCTATCTTTTTAAATATATTGGAAATATGGTTTTAACTGTTCTTTCGCTGATGTTAAGTACCGAGGCTATTTCCTTATTTGAAGAGCCTGCTGCTATCATCTTAAGTACTTCTATTTCTCTTCTTGTAAGTTCCTTTGTCTTATCCCTCATAAGGTCACGCTCAGCAAGTCTTACATTTAACAATGGTACAAGACTTGGTTCAATATAAGTTTCTCCCTTATATACAGATAAAATAGCCTTTTTAGTGTGTCAAAATCTGAGTCCTTCAGAATATAACCATCGCAGCCCTCATCAATTGCTTTTATTAAATATTCAATTTCATTATGTATAGTTAAAACTATCACCTTACATTTCATTTTCTGGCTCTTTATAATATTAAGGACCTGTAAGCCATCAAGATTAGGCATATTAATATCTAAAAGAATAATATCTGGTTGTGTTTTATTAGCATAATTAAGACACTCATAACCATCTCCTGCCTCGCCAACAACCTTAATCTCAGAATCTATTTCCAATAATTGTTTTAATCCTTCTCTAACCATCTTATGGTCATCGGCCAGTAATATATTAACAGACATATAATTACCCATCCCTTCTAATGTTAAACTATAATATTGTTCCACTAACTATAAACAATACCATTTTACACTAAAATCTATAAATATCTTTATTTAATTTTCTTACATTATACTAGTTTTCTTTCTGATGTAATCATAAAATCATGATAATAACAGGGCTAATGCAAAGGTATTTTGATCAAGAATTCTGCTCTATCTCTATTATATTCTATGTTTCCTTTTAAAGAGAGACTCTTTCACTTAACATTCTTAAACCATACCCACTATTATTACTCTTAACCTTGCCTATAGAGTTATAATCAAATCCAATTCCATCATCCCTGTAATCAATATATATATATTCCTCATCTGTATAAACATCTATATATATATTAGAACATTCTGCATATTTATACGAATTACTTGAAAGTTCGTTAATAATTCTAAGGCACGATATACACACTATCTGTGACATTTCATCTGTACAGTCAACTGATGTATGAACTATAATATCTTTGTAATTATTATCAAGCTTATCCACAAGATTAAGTAATGCTTCATTAAATCCAAGGTCATCAAGTTCCATTGGTCTTAACTGATATATAATATCTCTTAAGTCCTTTATACTGTCCTTTATAAGCGCCTTTGCATTATTAATCTCTATTTGGGCACGATTAATATCCCGGCTCATAATCTGGCTGATGAACTCTTCCTTATGTATAAGAGCTGTAAGATTCTGAACAACTGTATCATGTATATCACGCGATATTCTTTGTCTGTCCTCTTCGAGTATCCACAATATTTCTGAATTGCTTTCTTTTTCCGCTTCATTATCAACATTTTCATTGTTTTTTCTTCAGAAATGTTAATAACATCTTTCATTTCATTAATACTGTTAATAATTTCATTAAGTTCTTTCTTCTTCTTTGCCTTTAACCCTTCCAGCTCCGATTTTTATTTTGGAGAATGTTATATTCTTTTTCTTTGAAATAATTAGCATTGGTTGAATTAAACAATTCCTGAGTTTTATCGCCTTTATTTATAATTTCATCCATCTTATTACATAAAGCATTTAATTCTAATTCTATTGAATTGATATTATAATTATATTCATTAACATTCTTTTCAAGCTTTTCTATCTGATTGGCTATATATTCAACTGCTTTTCAGATTGATTACATTTTTCCATACTACTTTTCCTTATTATTATGCTATATGCAACATTAATCTAACTTTTTTATAAATTCTAACCCATTTATGAATAAAAATAAAGTCCTTTTTGAAAGTATGTTTCTCTATGTTTTTATATATTAACTCTTCACAACATTTTTATATTATAATTCCATGACAGATTCCCAAAATATTCGGCTGCAAATGTGTATTAAAACCAATTATTATTTCTTATATTTTTTCAATTTCTTTATCCAATATATTTGATTGCCACATTAAACCAGATAGACTATAATATTATTATAAAGTTTTCACTCTTTACACTTTAATACCCTGCCACATAATATCTGAATATATAACAAATGAACAAATGCAGAAAACAAAAGTCTTTAGAATAATTAAGACAATTAAATACAAAATAGCTAAACACTAAACAACGATAAACAGACAACTTTAAAATACAAAATAATTAAATATTAAAATGCAAAACAAAAGTTATAACAATATAAGTATCGGTGCGCACCCGACTCCAAGCATTAAGCATAAAATGTGCGCAGAAGAGAGGTTCAGTTTACTATGAATAAATGGAAAAAATAGGGCTTGCTGCTGGTATGGGAACCGCAGTAATAGCCACTACCCATATTATAAACAAATTTATATTCCAGTGTGCAACCAAAAATAATTATACATTCACAGATATGTTAACAAAAGAATATAAATGGAAGTTTGGAAAATATCATACTCTGTGTACGGCGATAAAGATTCAGCTCCTTTATTACTTGTCCACAATCTTAACACATACAGTTCCGGATATGAATGGATTAACGTAATAAACCGTCTGTCAGACAATCATTGTGTTTATGTGCTAGACCTGCTTGGCTGCGGACATTCTGATAAGCCACATATCACATACACTACTTATATGTATACACAGCTTCTTAATGACTTTATTACAAATGTTATTGGAAAACCGGCAGATATTATTGCCACTGGCAGCTCAGCTCCAATAGCCATAAGTGCCGCATACACTAACAACAAGCTTTATAAGAAGATATTGCTTGTAAGTCCACAGGCTATCTCAAAGGCTATGATAGTTCCTGGAAAACGCCAACATCAGGCGCAGACTTCTTTCTATTCCTGTGATAGGAACTACTATTTACAATATATGTGTAAGAAAGGGCCGCCTTGAAAATGTACTTGGAAGCGCACCTTTGGCGATGGTCTTGTACCTATAGATTATCTCAATGCTTCTTATGAAAATGCACACTTATCTGGCGCATCAAGCAAGTACTTATTCTCAAGCACAGAATGTCACTACACGACTGTTTCTATAACAAAGGCAGTAAAAGAGCTTAACAACTGCATTTATATTATAAATGGTGATGTAAATGCCGCTTCAGCAAACGAATATGTATCACTTAACAGTGCTATAGAAGTTGTAAATATACCTCGCGCCGGAGCACTTCCACAGGTTGATGAGCCTGAGGAATTCGTAAAGCAGTGTGAGATACTGCTCTTTAATTAATTAACAATATACGGACAAAATTATATAACTTTTAGATTTGCTCATTTATAGTTTACAACTTATTTTATATTCTAATTTATAGAACAAAATATGTTGAATAAAGCCCGCTCTCAGCCCTTGAATTAATGGGCTGAGAGCGGCTTTATTTAAGCGCTTTATTTAAGCTCTGGCATTCTTATTTTAAGTAATACAATAAAATAATATCCCATTTTAATTATCTAAAAATGTTACATAATGTCATTCCCATTACAAACACATTTTTGTAGCCACACTCAGCCTAAACCAGCGGTTCCTTCGATGGAAGCCCCGCCTTTCTTGGATATTTCTTTCCTGTATTCTTCACCTTTTGATATAGACAAGTGACCTTTCTATATCAGTTTCCGGAAGTGTAAACTTATCTACTTTTTCTATCACACCACCAAGAATACTTATGGCTTTCTTTGACTTCTCAACTTCTGCATCAACATCACCCGACTTGTAAGCCACAAAGTAACCTCCTACCTTTACAAATGGAAGATTATATTCTGAAAGCACTGCAAGGTCAGCAACAGCTCTTGATACACTTACGTCAAACTTCTCACGAAGCTCTGGCTTTCTTCCGCCATCCTCTGCCCTTCCGTGAATAGTTGACACACCTTTTAATCCCAGTGTATTTATAACTTCATCAAAAACTTTATTCTTTTATTAAGCGAGTCAAACAGCACAACCTCTGTGTCAGGGTATGCTATTTTAAGTGGAAGTCCCGGAAAACCTGCACCCGTTCCCACATCAATAAGCTTTATATGAGAGTCAGTGCCATTTACCGGTAACTTAAGCACAAGGCTGTCAAGATAGTGCTTTAGCATAACCTCCTCATATTCAGTTATTCCTGTAAGATTCATAAAACTGTTCCATTCAACAAGCAGCTCATAATACTTATCAAGCTGTTCAAGCTGCACATCATTAAGACTTACTCCTATACTGTCAAGATTTCTTTGAAATATAGCACTTGGCATTTATATCTTCTCCTATTCTTAATTTTAAGATGTTGGGGACAAAGCCCCAACTATGATACCTACGGATTGTTCCGTGCTACGCACTCCCACAATCCTTCCTATCTTTCCCTGCTTCTTCTATAACTCTCAAGATACACCAGAAGCACCGATATATCCGCTGGTGACACCCCGATATTCTTGATGCCTGTCCTATTGAGCGTGGATTGAACTTATCAAGCTTCTGCATAGCTTCTTTTCTAAGTCCATTTATCTGATAATAATCAAGTCCATCAGGAATAATCTTCTTTTCAAGCTTCTTAAAGTGCTCCACCTGTCTTAACTGACGGCTTATATATCCCTCATATTTAAGATTAATATTTACCTGCTCCTAACATCCTCTGGAAGCTCTGGTCTGTGCTTGTCAATAGGCGCAAGAACTTCATACGAAAGTTCTGGTCTTTAATAAGCTCTGCAAGTGTCACACCTGTTATAAGCTCTGTACTTCCATTATCTGAAAGGACTTTCTGCACCTGCTCATTAGTTCCTATATTTACACTCTTAACACGCTCTATTTCCTCATCTATAAGCCTTATCTTGGTCTGAAGTCTTTCGTATCTTTCATCCGATATAAGTCCGACCTCATGTCCGTACTTTGTAAGTCTTATATCTGCATTATCCTGTCTTAATATAAGTCTGTATTCGGCTCTTGATGTCATCATTCTGTATGGTTCAAATGATTCCTTAGTAACAAGGTCGTCTATAAGAACTCCGATATAACTTTCTGAACGGTCAAGAATAAGAGGTTCTTTGCCCTTTACATACTGCGCTGCATTTATACCTGCGATAATTCCCTGGGCTGCTGCCTTCATAGCCTGAACTTCCGTTAAACTGTCCGCCAGCAAAAGTCCCTTTATCTTCTTGAATTCAAGTGAAGACTTTAACTGTATTGCGCTTATACAGTCATACTCGATAGCGTATGCATTTCTTACTATCTTTACATTTTCAAGTCCGGGAACAGTCTTATACATCGCATACTGCACATCCTCAGGCATAGAGCTGCTCATTCCGCCAAGATACATCTCGTTTGTATACAATCCTTCTGGTTCTATGAACACCTGATGTCTGTCCTTATCTGCAAATCTTACAACCTTGTCCTCGATAGATGGACAGTATCTTGGACCTGTTCCCTGAATATCACCTGAATACAGCGGAGAACGGTCTATATTATCCATAATAATCTTATGTGTTTCCTCATTAGTGTATGTAAGCCAGCAGCTCACCTGCTCCTTCTGCACTGTTGCAGGGTCTGTTTCAAATGAAAATGGTACAACCTTTTATCACCAAACTGCTCTGTCATCTTGCTGAAATCGACCGAACGCTTATCCACTCTTGCAGGAGTACCAGTTTTAAAACGTCTTACCTCTATTCCATTTGCAATAAGTGACTCTGTAAGGTGATTAGCTGACTGTAGTCCGTTAGGGCCTGTATGGTAGCTTACATCGCCATATATGCATCTTGCCTTAAGATATACACCTGTACATAAAACGACTGATTTTGCCTCATATACAGCGCCAGAAACGGTCTTTACACCGCCTATCACACCATCATTTACTATTATTTCTGACACCTCTGCCTGTCTTATGTGAAGATGGTCTGTGTTTTCAAGCACCTGTCTCATTCTTCTGCTGTAATCAGACTTGTCAGCCTGCGCGCGCAGTGAATGTACAGCTGGTCCTTTGATGCATTTAACATCTTTGACTGTATAAATGTGGCATCTATATTTTTACCCATCTCACCGCCCAATGCATCAATTTCTTTTACCAGATGTCCTTTGGAACTTCCTCCAATATTGGGATTACATGGCATCATCGCGATACTCTCTACACTTACTGTAAATATAATAGTTTCAAGTCCAAGTCTGGCACTTGCAAGCGCAGCCTCACAACCCGCATGTCCGGCACCAACAACTATAACATCATATGTTTCCTTTATATTAGGCATAACTTTTCCTTCCTGAATTAATTTTATAATTTAGAAATGCATTTTAAGTACAAACAAAACAACTTATTTTATGCATTTTTCTTTATTTGCTCATTTATAGTTATAAATTGACATTAATTTGTTATTGTTAAAATTTCTTTTAAAATCCAAAATAAATACTTACAACTCATACTTTAGCATTATTTACAAGCTTTTATTTCTGCACATTTTAATAATATATTACTTACCCATACAGAACTTCTCAAATATCCTGTCGGCAAGGTCATCCTCAACCCTCACCTATGATAAGTCCAAGCTTTTCATAAGCATTCATAAGGTCGATGGTAAGAAAATCCTCACTCATCTGGTTATCTATTCCTTCTTTAACAAGCTTAAGGCTGTCATACCCTCCCTTAAGAGATTTTGTGTCTTAAGTTTGTTATATATATTTCCTCGTTTGTTGATATGTCACCATTAAAGAACATATCCTTTATCTCGCTCTCAAGACTGTCAATACCTGTTTACTCCTTTGCTGATACAGAGATTACATTACGACAAATGCTTTAATACATCATCCTTCGTAACAACCTGCTCCATATCTGACTTATTAAGAAGAACAAGCACCTTTTTATTCATAATTAGGTCCATAATCTCATAATCATTATTATCAAGAGGTCTTGAGGAGTCGATTACATATATTATCAAATCTGCATCCGCTGCATACTGCTTTGCCTTATTAACACCAATGTTTTCCACATAGTCATCAGTCTTTCTTATACCCGCTGTATCTATGAGATTAAGTGTCACTCCAGACAGATTTATCTGCTCTTCAAGGACATCCCTTGTAGTTCCCTCTATGTCAGTAACTATCGCTCTTTGCTCCTTGCAAGTGCATTAAGAAGGCTTGACTTTCCGGCATTGGTTTTACCCAGTATTACAGTCCTTATTCCGTCCCTCATAATACGTCCGTTGTCAGCGGTTTTCAACAACTTATCCACACTTTCCACACAGTTATCCACATCTTTGCACATTTTATCAACATTATCATTAATATCATAATGCTCAGGATCGTCAAGTGCGGACTCTATAAATGCTACATTATCCAGTATTATCTCTCTTATTTTCTTAATTTTTTCCGATAACTTTCCGCCAAGCTGTCCTACAGACGACTTAAGTGCATAATCATTTCTCGCATTTATTATATCAATAACTGCCTCTGCCTGTGACAGGTCTATACGTCCGTTAAGAAATGCCCTCTTAGTGAACTCTCCCGGTTCTGCCGGCCTGGCACCGTGCTTAATAACTGTATCAAGCACTTTCTTTGTGACAAGTATTCCCCGTGGCAGTTTATTTCTATAACATCCTCTCTTGTATATGTATTAGGTGCCCTCATAACAGATACAAGTACTTCATCAATAACTTCATCGCCATCTTTTATCAATCCATAGTGGATAGTGTGGCTTTTAACATCACGTAATTTTTTATTATTCTTAGCTGTAAATACTTTATCTGCTATATCAACAGCATCAATGCCGCTAAGCCTTACTATACTTATTATCCACTTGACATAGTACTTGTTGATATTGCTGCTATTGTCTGCTCCATATACACTCTCCTGTTCTATATTCCATACATTAAAAGGCTGCTGTTGTAATAATACCACAGCAGCCTTTAACAAGCAAAATATCATTATGTTTTTTACTTTATCTTACTTGTTTTCATTATAACTTCTATTGTCATTATAATTTCTGTTTTCGTTATAATTCTGTCTTGAATATCTGTTATTGCCACTCTTTTCCCTGTCAAGATATACAACTACGTGTCTGAATGGTTCTTCACCTTCACTCTTTGTAGATACAGATCTGTCATTCTGTAATGCTGAATGGATAATTCTTCTCTCATATGGATTCATTGGCTCAAGGGCAACTGAACGTCTGCTTCTCTTAACCTTATATGCAATATTCTTGGCAAGTGACTCAAGAGTATCCTTTCTTCTCTGTCTGTAATTCTCAGTATCAACCTTAATTCTTACATACTTTTCCTTACCCTTGTTGATTACAAGGCTTGTAAGATACTGGATTGAATCAAGTGTCTGTCCTCTTTTTCCGATAAGAAGACCCATATTCTCACCAAGAAGTTCTACATTAACGCACTCATCCTCACCATCAAATGTAACCTTAATTTCTACTGGAATATCCATAGCTTCAAACATATCACCAAGGAAATTAGTAATTCTTGATTCTATTTCCTCGTTGGATAAAACTGCCTTAGGCGTTGCCTTTGCTGGCTCTGCTGCTTTAACTTCCTTATTTTCTGGTTCATGTGTGCTGCCTACAGGCTTCTTCTCTAAATTCTTAGCCTGCTCTTTTACAGCAGCTTCATTTTTACATATTCTTTCTTAGGAGCTTCCTTTTTAACTTCTGCTGCTTCCCTGATGACTTCCTTTTCCTTCTTTTCAAATGCCTTGAATTCCGCATCTACAGAACCAACACCTGACTTAATTCTTGCCTTAATCTTAGCTGGCTTTGTGAATAAACCTAATAAACCTGTACTTCCTTTTTCAATAACTTCATATTCAATATTGTCACTAGATGTTTCAAGCTTGAGGCAGGCATTTGTGATTGCTTCATCTACTGACTTTCCTGTAACTTCAATATACTCCATGTGTTTACCCTCACTTATATTAAAATCAATATTCTTTGCTTATATTTAGTTCTTCTTACCACCGTTTTGCTGCTCTTTTCATTATACTTAGCTACCATTCCAGCTTTTCTGCAAGACTTCCTGGCTTTGCTGTCTTATAATACTGTGCAGACTCTTTTATTTCCTGTACCTTCTTTTCGTTCTCTGCCTTTATCTGCTCTAAAGACTTAACAGCTTTTTCCCTGTTAACATTCTTTGTTGAAACTTTGGCATTCTTAGCTATTGTTTCAGGTGGAAGCCCTTCTTTGCTCGCTTTGCATTACGTTTTCAAGGTTCTTCTTAACGATTGCATCTGCACCTATCTTGTCATAGTATCTGTTGATAAATACTGTGATAATTGTCTGGATTACAGATGTAGCTATCCAGTAAAGACCAAGACCGGCTGGAACTGATATAGCGATAAATGCTGACATTAATGGGAATATATACATAGTCATTCTCATTGATGCTGCCATCGGATTATCGTCATCAACCTGTGTATTGCCCTGTGATACCTTTACACTTATGAACTGTGATAAACCTGCAAGTACTGGTATAAGAAATGCTACTGTAAGACCAAAACCTGGCTCCTGTGACATATTCACACCTAAAATGTATTCATATGTTCAAGACTTGCATGGCTGTTTGCTATAACATCACTGAAGGCTGGAAATGCATCTTTTAACTTGTCCCAGTTTTCTGCACTGAACTTATTAATTTCTGTTATTGCTGTATTAACATTAGTCCAGTCAACATTTTCACCGAACTGCTTCATAGTATCTGCATATCCATCAACTGCCATTATTCCACCATTGTCAGTAAGGAATGCTATAAAAGGTTCTTTAACTGCGAAATGTAAAGTGGAATAAATCTGAATACCTGATAAAGTGCTAAGAGGATAGGCATCTGGATAATCATCTGTACGCATCCACCCATCTGTGAAACGCCATACTTTTCATATACAGCCTTAGTTTATCCTGCATTTTCATCATTGCATTCTGGTCATTTCTTTTATCCTTATACTTCTCATTAATAGCCTTTATCTCAGGGCTCATTACTGAGTTGAGCTTTGCAAGCTTCTGCTGCTTGATACTTAAAGGAAGCATACAAAGCTTGACAATAATTGTAAATAAAACGATTGCAATAGCTACATTTCCTATGTGTAAGAAGCTTAATGCTTCAAAGAGAAGGTTAAAAATATAACCTAACAATCTTGCTATTGGCATGATAATTGCATTAAACAAATTAAACCTCCTGGTTATTAATGTAATCTTTTTCTTTTATACTTTCCTATGGGAACCGGGTCGAAACCACCCTTATGGAATGGATTACATCTTAGTATTCTTTTAAATGCCAACCATCCACCTAATATAACTCCATACATATCAATAGCTTCTATGGCATACTGGGAACAGCTTGGGACATAATTACAGTAACTTCTTCCCTTATAAGGTGATAATGCCACTTTATAAAATCTTATAAGCCCGATAACTATCTTTTTCCCATATTTTCAACTTCCCTGCGCATATTATAATTATTCACTTTATTCTATATATACCTTATGGAGTTTTAATAAATGAATCATTGAATTACTTGTTTCTGCATAACCCTTATCTCTAAGACCAGCCTTGACAACAACTACAACGTCTATGCCATCGGGTATATGACTTGTATTAAGACGGAATCTTCCCTTACAAGTCTTGCCAGTCTGTGTCGGACAATACTATTCCCGACTTTCTTACTCACAGATACACCGAGTCTTTTTGTATCCGTTCCATTCTTAGCTATATACATGACAAGCTCCCTGTTTGCATAGGACTTTCTTTTGTATATACCCTTTTAAAATCTTCATTACTCTTTAATGTTTCAAAATCCTTGTACTTCATGATAGTCCACCATATATTCTCATTATTTAATCATTGTTATTCCCGGTTATTATAACCTTAACCTGCACATACGAAAAGCAGATGAATACTGACGTACTCATCTGCCGTAAAATCAATTAAGCTGAAAGTCTCTTTCTTCCCTTTGCTCTTCTTGCAGCTAATACTTTTCTTCCACCTGGAGTACTCATTCTAGCTCTAAAACCATGAACCTTAGATCTCTGTCTTGTCTTAGGCTGAAATGTCATCTTCATAATCTATGCCTTCCTTCACTACCATTATTATATATGGTAAGAATATTCTTTAAGTTTCAATGTGCTAAAGCACTTTTTTCAAAACATCGTTCTAATTATAGTCATTTACACTATTAAAGTCAAGTAAAAGTTAACATAAGTTATTAATACACAGCTAATCCACATCTATCCACACGTTATACAAAGTTATCAACATATTGTGCATAACTTGTGCATAACTTTATGTTTATTGTGATTAATTGTGTGTTTTTCCCCAGAGTTCGCATATATTCTACATTTTATATGTTTATATTTTATCCACACCATTATGGATAACTCTGTTTATAACAAAGATTTTTAGGTTATCCACAATCTTATTGAAAAAATCCACAAATGCTTTATTATATAAAAGGAATGTTTTTATCATTCTAATACAGCCAGAAAGGCAATTATTATGGAAGAATTAATTAAAAGCTGGGATAAAATCCTTAAAATATTTAAAGAGGAATATGATATACAGGATATTTCCTTTAATACATTTATTAAACCGCTGGAAATATATTCGGTTGAAGATAATATAATTACTTTATTAGTATCTAAGGGACGTATGGGTGTCTCCCTTATAGAAAAGTATCGCGAATTTCTTGAAATAACTGTCTGTGAGGTTATGGATGATAAATACACGATTAGACTTATATCTGATGAAGATATTGAACATGAGGAAAAGATTAAGAAAGAAAGATAAAAGCAGCACCACCTAAGTCAGATAACAGCAATTCAAACAACCTTTCTCTTAATCTTAATCCTAATTATACATTTGATACATTTGTCGTTGGTACTAACAATAATCTTGCACATGCAGCTTCGGTAGCTGTTGCAGAATCACCTGGTGAAGTATACAATCCGCTCTTTATTTATGGAGGTGCAGGTCTTGGAAAGACACATCTTATGCAGGCCATAGCACACTTTATTATAGAAAACAATCCTAATAAGAAGGTTTTGTATGTTACCAGTGAAACATTTACTAACGAACTTATTGATGCTATCCGTAATAAAGAGAACGCAGAGAAGGGTAATGCGGCATTCAGAAACCGTTACCGAAACATTGATGTTCTTCTTATTGATGATATCCAGTTTATCATAGGTAAGCTTTCTACTCAGGAGGAGTTCTTCAACACATTTAATTCGCTGTATCAGGACAGAAAGCAGATTGTTATATCTTCTGATAAGCCACCTAAGGAAATGGAAACTCTTTCTGAACGTCTTCGTACGAGATTCGAAAGTGGTCTTCCTGTAGATATCCAGATTCCTACATATGAAACAAAGATGGCTATTATAAAAGAAAGGCTGAATTATCTGAGCTTGATATTCCTTATGAAGTACAGGACTATGTTGCAACACACATCAAATCAAGTATAAGGGGCTTGAGGGTGCTCTCACCAAGCTTTCAGCATTTTCTAAGTTATCGCACACTGATATTACTGTGGAGTTCGCTGAACAGACGCTTAAAGACCTTATATCTCCGGATGCCAAGAAGGAGATTACACCTGAACTTATCATTCAGACTGTAGCGGACCACTTTAATGTAAAGTACGATGATATTATCTCTTCAAAGCGTAATGCGAACATTGTCCATCAAGACAGATTGCCATGTATCTGTGCCGTCAGATGACGACAGCACCGCTTCAGGCAGTTGGTAAAGCTCTTGGTAACAGAGACCATACGACAGTTATCCACGGAGCTGAAAAGATTGCCAAAGAAGTTGTCCAGAATGAATCAGTACGCAATACTATTGATATTATCATCAAAAGATCAATCCTTCGTGATCTTATACACATTGATTAACTGGTTTTCAACAGTTATCCACAAAGTTATCAACAGATTGTGGATTTTTCCACACTGCATTTAGTATAATCTGTTTATAATATGTGCTTTTATGTTAATTAACATTTATAACTTTTGGTGAATTTACCACTAAGTTTTTATCAACAATTTTTAGATTTTTAACAGGATAATCAGTTCATTTTAACTGGATTATCCTTTTAGCTAAGACTGATATTTACTGGGCTGAAACGACTTTTAACATATTAACAGCCCTACTATAACTACTACTGAATTATATTTATTTATATATGTGTTTGGGGAGTTCTTCGAACACCGAAAGGAGTTTTAAACAATTATGAAACTTGTATTTTCAAAAGCGAACTTAGCAAAGCTGTAGGTATTGTAATGAAAGCTGTACCTACACGTACCACTATGAATATTTTAGAGTGCATATTAATTGATGCTACTACTAATGTAATCAAGTTTACTAGTAATGACATGGAACTTGGTATAGAAACTATAGTAGAGGGCGAGATCATAGAAAAGGTAAAGTAGCTATTGAAGCAAAGCTTTTCTCTGAGATCGTAAGAAGGTCTCCTGACAATGAAGTTACTATTTCAACTGATGCTAACTATACCTCTTTAATCACATGTGAAAAGAGCAAGATCAACATTGCAGGTAAGTCTGGTGAAGATTTTTCCTTCTTACCAATTATTGATAAAGATAAGATGATTACTATTTCACAATTTAATCTCAAAGAGATAATTAACCAAACTATTTTTCTACAGCCCTAATGATAATAATAAAATGATGACAGGAGAACTGTTTGAAGTATCTGACAATACTCTTAAGGTTGTAGGTCTTGATGGTCATAGGATCGCTATAAGAAGTATACAACTGGAAGGAAGAGCTGACGATGTAAAGGCAGTTGTTCCAGGTAAGACTTTACAGGAAATAAGTAAGCTCATGTCTACTGATGCAGAAAATATGGTAAACATATATTTTACTAATAATCATATATTATTTGAATTCGATAATACTATAGTTGTATCACGACTTATTGAAGGAGAATATTTTAAGATTAACCAGATGTTATCAAGTGATTATGAAACAAAGGTTGTTATTAATAAAAAGAATTTATAGGTTCTATAGACAGAGCTAATCTTCTTATTACTGAGAGTGAAAAGAAACCTATCATCATTAATATTACAGATGGTTCATTAGAAGTAACAGTTAATTCTTCTAAGGGTAAGTTTAATGAAGATATTAACATAAAGAAAGAGGGTAAAGACCTTATGATAGGTTTCAATCCTAAGTTTCTTATGGATGCATTACGAGTTATAGACGATGAAAATGTTGACATATATCTTGTTAATCCTAAAGCACCTTGCTTTATAAGAGATGCAAGCCAGTCGTATATATATCTTATACTTCCAGTAAACTTTACTGCATAATGTAGTGTGCGAAGAAAGCGGCTGCAAAGTAGACATTTACTTTTTAGCCAGTAACGAATAGTAATGCGAAACAGGACTAAAACGTATTAACGCGAATTCGTGAGTAAAAGATGTTTAAATAATATATTATTTATATTTATATGGAGATTATATGGAAGAATTAACTATAAGAAATGGTGACGAGTTCATCAAGTTAGGTCAGGCTATTAAAGCTGTAGGTTTTGTTGAGTCCGGAGTGGAGGCTAAAGATGTTATCCAGAGTGGACTTGTTAAGGTAAACGGAGTTGTTGAAACACAGCGTGGAAAGAAGCTTGTGGGTGGTGAAGTCATTGAGTTTAATGGCAGTAAGCTTACTATCAAGCGTTAATAACAATAAATTTTGGCAGGTGAAACAGTGGTTATTGAATCTCTAGATTTAAAAATTACCGTAATTATGATATTCTTGATATGAATTTCGATAAAAATGTCAATATTATATACGGTGATAATGCACAGGGTAAGACTAATATCCTTGAATCTATCTATATGTGTGCTACTTCAAGGTCACACCGTGGAAGCAAGGACAAGGAAATAATAAGATTCGGAGAGTCAGAATCACATATAAAGGCAAATGTGCTAAAAATAATATTAATTACCGCATAGATATGCATCTTAAGGGTAATAAAGCAAAGGGATTGCCATTAATGGGATACCAATAAAAGGCAGTTGACCTCTTTGGTATAATACAGATAGTACTGTTTTCACCTGAGGATCTTAATATCATTAAAATGGTCCATCGGAAAGGCGAAGATTTATGGATATGGAGTTAAGCCAGCTTAACAAAATATATCTCAGTAATCTTGTCAATTATAATAAAGTGCTGGTACAGCGCAATAAGCTTCTTAAGGAATTATCTTTTAATATGTCAGATGAACTTTTAGCGACTCTTGATATATGGGATATGCAGCTTGTGCGTTTTGGCAGCAGCATAATAGATGGAAGAATTAAGTTTGTAGAAGAGCTTAATGATATTATAAGCAGTATTCATTCTAATCTTACAGGTGGTAAGGAAAGTCTTAGTGTTAAGTATGAACCTTATACAACAGTGGAAGGCTTTGAGAATATGGTACAGTCATCAAGAGATAAGGACATAAGATATAAGACTACAGGGACAGGTCCCCATAAGGACGACCTTGTGTTTTATATTAATGGACAGGATGTAAGAAAGTATGGCTCGCAGGGGCAGCAGAGGACAACTGCGCTCTCTTAAGTTATCAGAGATAGAGCTTGTAAAGAAGCTTACCGGTAATAATCCGATACTGCTTTTAGATGATGTGCTTTCAGAGCTTGACAGCAGCAGGCAGAATTATCTGCTTAACAGTATAGGTGATATCCAGACGATTATCACATGTACAGGATTGGATGAATTTATTAATAACAGAATTAATATTAATAAAGTTTTCAAAGTAACTAATGGAACAGTAAGTCACGTACAATGCGGTGATGCTGCCGCAGAAATGAGGTAATATGGCAGAGCAGAATTATGGTGGAGATCAGATTCAGATATTGGAAGGTCTTGAGGCTGTACGAAAAGACCGGGTATGTATATAGGCAGTACATCTGGAAGAGGTTTACATCATCTTGTTTATGAGATTGTAGATAATGCAGTTGATGAGGCACTTGCAGGTTACTGTAATGTTATTAAGGTATTCATCAATAAGGATAATTCCATTACAGTTACAGATAATGGACGAGGTGTACCTGTAGATATTAATCATGAAACAGGAAAGCCTGCCATTGAAGTCGTGTATACAATGTTACATGCCGGTGGTAAGTTCGGCGGTGGAGGATATAAGGTTTCCGGTGGTCTTCACGGTGTTGGTGCATCTGTTGTAAATGCATTATCCGAATGGATGGAAGTTGAAGTAAAAAAATGGACATATCTACGAGCAGCGTTACGAAAGAGGTGACGTATGCTATGCATTAAAGACAGTAGGCGATTGTCCTGTAGAACAGACAGGGACTAAAGTAACATTTTACCTGATAAAGAGATATTTCAGGAAACAACTGTATTTGAGTACGATATATTAAAGCACAGATTAAGAGAAATGGCGTTCCTGACAAAGGGAATTAAAATTATTCTTACTGACTTAAGAGAAGGTCAGGAAAAGGAAGAAACATTCCACTATGAGGGTGGTATAAGAGAGTTCGTTGAGTATATAAACAAGAGCAAGGAGCCACTTTACAGTCAGGTGATATACTGTGAAGGTGTTAAGGATAATGTCCAGGTAGAAGTGGCATTCCAGCACAATGATGGATTTAATGAGGTTGTAGACTCATTTGTTAATAACATAAAGACTCCAGAGGGCGGAACTCACCTTGCAGGCTTTAGAAATGCAATGACTAAGACGTTTAACGATTATGCAAGAAAGAACAAAATTCTTAAAGAGAGTGAGCCGAATCTATCAGGTGAAGATATCAGAGAAGGTCTTACAGCAATAGTAAGTGTAAAGATAGAAGACCCTCAGTTTGAGGGTCAGACCAAGCAGAAGCTTGGAAACACAGTTGCAAGAAGTGCTGTTGACAGCATAGTATCAGAGCAGCTTCAGATATTCCTTGAGCAGAATCCTTCTGTTGCAAAGGCTATATGTGAGAAGGCTGTACTTGCACAGAGAGCAAGAGATGCTGCGAGAAAAGCGCGAGATCTTACAAGAAGAAAGACAGCACTTGAGAGTACTTCTCTTCCGGGAAAGCTTGCAGACTGCACAGACAAAATCCTGAGAACTGTGAAATCTACATTGTAGAGGGAGATTCCGCGGGCGGTTCTGCAAAGACAGCCAGAGACCGTGCAACTCAGGCAATCCTGCCACTTCGTGGTAAGATTCTGAACGTAGAGAAGGCAAGACTTGACAGAATTCTTGGAAATGAAGAAATAAAGGCGATGATCACAGCATTTGGTACAGGAATTCATGAAGATTTTGATATCGAGAAATTAAGATACCATAAGATCATCATCATGACAGATGCCGATGTTGATGGTGCACATATCGCAACATTACTTCTTACATTCTTCTACAGATTTATGCCAGACCTTATAAAGCAGGGGCATGTATATCTTGCCCAGCCTCCTCTTTACCGTGTAGAGAAGAACAAGAAGTTCTGGTATGCTTACAGCGATGACGAACTCAATCAGATTATGACAGAGATAGGCAGAGACCAGAATAACAAGGTACAGCGTTATAAAGGTCTTGGAGAGATGGATGCAGAACAGTTATGGGATACAACCATGGACCCACATAAGAGAGTACTTTTACGTGTTGATATGAAGGAAGATGATGAAGCAGAGCTTGATGTTACATTTTCAACACTTATGGGTGATAAGGTTGAGCCAAGACGTGAATTCATCGAAAGTAATGCAAAGTATGTAAGAAATCTTGATATTTAGTAGAATTATCAGCAGATAAATGGTTATTAAATCTGTATGATATAAATGCAGATAGGATTTTCAGATACATATGAAATAGCAATGAATATAGAGTCTGCATGTAATAATGCAGCAAAGAAAGGAATTAATCAAATGGATGAACATATCTTTGATAAAGTTCAGGAAGTAGATATGCAGAAGACTATGAAGGATTATTACATAGACTATGCAATGAGCGTTATTGCAGCACGTGCATTGCCGGATGTAAGAGACGGTCTGAAGCCGGTGCAGCGAAGAGTTTTTTATTCTATGGTTGAGCTTAACAATGGTCCGGACAAACCACATAGAAAGTGTGCCCGTATCGTAGGAGATACTATGGGTAAATATCATCCCCATGGAGATTCATCTATCTATGAGGCACTTGTAAAGCTTGCACAGGACTTCAATACGAGATATCCACTTGTTGACGGACATGGTAATTTTGGTTCGGTTGATGGAGATGGTGCAGCAGCCATGCGATATACTGAGGCAAGACTTAGCAAAATATCGACAGAGATGACAGCGGACATTAACAAAAATACCGTAGATTTTATCCCGAACTTTGATGAAACAGAGAAGGAGCCTACTGTACTTCCGTCCAGATTTCCGAATCTTCTGGTAAATGGAACATCAGGTATTGCAGTAGGTATGGCAACGAATATCCCTCCACATAACTTAAGAGAAGTTATAGGTGCAGTTGTTAAGATTATAGATAACAGGATAAATGAAGATAGGGATACTACTCTTGAAGAAATTTTAGAAATCGTAAAAGGTCCTGATTTTCCTACCGGTGGTACAATAATCGGAAAGACAGCTATAGAAGAGGCGTACAGAACAGGAAGAGCCAAGATAAGAGTAAGAGCTGTTACTAATATTGAGCCTATGGCTAATGGAAAGAACAGAATAGTTGTAACGGAACTCCCTTATATGGTAAACAAAGCAAGACTGATCGAGAAGATTGCCGAGCTTGTAAGGGACAAGAGAATAGATGGAATTACTGACTTAAGAGATGAGTCAGACAGGGAAGGTATGCGTATAGCGATAGAGCTAAGAAGAGATGTTAATCCAAACATCATACTTAACCAGCTTTATAAACATACACAGCTTCAGGATACATTTGGTGTGATCATGCTGGCACTTGTTGATAATCAGCCAAAGGTTCTTAATCTTTACGAAATGCTTAAGTACTATCTTATGCATCAGGAGGATGTAGTAACAAGAAGAACTAAGTACGACTTAAACAAGGCAGAAGAAAGAGCACACATATTAGAGGGATTAATCATAGCCCTTGATAATATAGACAGAGTTATATCAATTATCAGAGGTTCTGCAAATGTACAGGCAGCAAAGGAAAGCCTGATGCAGGAATTCAGTCTTACAGATGCGCAGTCACAGGCTATAGTCGATATGCGATTAAGAGCACTGACAGGATTAGAGAGAAGTAAGATTGAAACAGAACTTGCTGAGTTACAGAAAAGATTGAGGAATACAGAGCTATACTTGCTGATAAGAACAAGCTTCTTACAGTTATTAAGACAGAAATATCACTTATAGCTGATAAGTATGGTGATGAGAGAAGAACTTCGATAGGATATGATGAATATGACCTTTCGATGGAAGACCTTATCCCTGACGAAGCATGCGTTATCGCACGTACTAATATGGGATATGTCAAGAGAATGACACCTGATAACTTCAAGAGCCAGCACAGAGGCGGCAAAGGAATAAAGGGTATGCAGACTCTTGAGGAAGATTACATCGAAGATTTATTTATGACTACTTCTCATCATGTGCTTACATTTTCACTAATACGGAAGAGCTTACAAGCTTAAGGCATATGAGATACCAGAAGCAGGAAGAACATCAAGAGGAACAGCTATTATTAATCTTTACAGCTTGCAGCAGGAGAAACTATAACAGCAGTTGTACCAGTCAAGATAGAAGATATCAAGGATAATGACTATCTGTTTATGGCAACTAAGAATGGTATAGTTAAGAAAACACCTTGTAAGGAATTCGCCAATATAAGAAAGAATGGCATACAGGCTATGACACTCAGGGATGATGATGAACTTATAGAGGTTAAGCACAGACGACACTACAGAGGTAATGATGGTTACTAAGTTAGGTATGTGTATAAGATTTAAGGCAACAGATGTAAGACCTACAGGAAGGTCTGCTATGGGTGTTATAGGTATGAATCTTATGGATACAGATGAGGTAGTCGGAGTCCAGCTCAATACACAGGGAGATACTATGCTTATAGTGTCAGAGAATGGTATGGGCAAGAAGACTGACATATCAGAATACGCTGTACAGCATCGTGGCGGCAAGGGTGTTAAGTGCTATAAGATTACAGAAAAGACAGGTAACGTAATAGGCGCAAAGGCTGTAGATGATACAAGAGAGATTATGCTTATAACAACTGAGGGTATAATCATAAGACTTGCGTGCAGGGATATTTCCACACTTGGAAGAATAACTTCAGGTGTTAAGCTTATTAATCTTGATGATAATGTAAAGGTTGCAACAGTTTCTAAGGTAAGAAAGAACCCATCTGACGAGGATGGCAATGAAGCAGAGGAATTCAGTGAAGAGGATAACACAAAGGCAGCAGATACTTCTGTGGCAGCAGAAGGTGATGCTGATAATTCACTGATGAGTTACTTGATGCAGCGATGAAAGATAATCAAGAAGATTAATTATCAGGTTTAGTAATGCCCCGGCAGCACGCTTAAGTGCGCCGGGGTGTGTTATCAATATGTATGGCAGGATTGCTTCTGTCATTATAATAATACATAATCAGGCAGATTATCAGGTTATTAACTATGGATATTGATATGAGAGAAGTAAATGTGGATAAAGTTACTGAAAACATCAAAGAGATGTGTATAGAGGCCAATCATTTTCTCACGGATGATATGAAAAGGTTTTTAAAAATGCGGTTGTATCGGAGAGTCGCCATTAGGAAAGCAGGTATTAAACCAGTTAAATGAAAATCTTGATATAGCGGCTAATGATATAATACCGATTTGTCAGGATACAGGAATGGCAATCGTATTTTTAAATATCGGACAGGATGTACATTTCACTAATGGCAATATAACAGATGCCATAAATGAAGGTGTACGTCAGGGATATGTTGATGGATACTTAAGAAAGTCAGTAGTAAATGACCCTATAATCAGGAAAATACTAAGGATAATACACCAGCAGTCATCCACTACAATATAGTTCCCGGCGATAAGGTTGATATAACAGTAGCTCCAAAAGGATTTGGAAGTGAAAATATGAGTCGTATATTTATGTTAAAACCAGCAGATGGCATAGAAGGTGTAAAAATGCAATATTAACAGCAGTAAAGGATGCAGGACCTAACGCATGTCCACCTATGGTAGTAGGAGTAGGTATCGGAGGCACATTTGAAAAGTGCGCACTTCTTGCAAAGCACTCACAAGAAATGTTGAGGAGGTCACCAGTTGAGTATGTAAGAGAGCTTGAGCGTGAAATGCTTGATAAAATCAACAGACTTGGCATAGGACCTGGTGGACTTGGAGACACACAGACAGCGCTTGCCATCAATATAGAAACATACCCAACACACATTGCAGGACTTCCGGTAGCAGTTAATATATGCTGCCACGTAAACCGCCATGCACATAGAGTAATATAAAAAGAATTTGATATACTTCTTTGTTATTGACTTAATGATGTGTATAGAGAAGTTGCAGCAGTAATATTAGATATGTGCCTTGGCGTACTAGGTATATATGAAGTGTTATTATTATGTTTTCAGTGTCAGGCGGATTACCGGTTGATAATTATTATTGTAAAAATAAACGATTTTAGACCGCCTGCTCCACATATTATAGATATAAGTGC